>Ga0065711_1034526_pt1 | contig 23613 bp, 9 predicted proteins | sample Hoacrofraction12_FD_59098 | JGI IMG/M metagenome (GOLD analysis project Ga0065711, IMG submission 59098) | Hoatzin crop microbial communities from Cojedes, Venezuela - Epithelial fraction 12 v2 (version 2) | ecosystem: Host-associated > Birds > Digestive system > Esophagus > Crop | place...
ATTTGCTTATCATGGATTGGAAACTGTTTCAAATAAAACAAAGTTCTAATGCATCACATGAAGCTGTAGTCTATGCTAATTGCTTTTGGCATATTTCTCCTTCTAATCCTTTTAGCAAGCTCTTAGAAATGTTAAACACAGCTTTAAGAATGATTTAGAACAAGGTATTTTCCCTTAAAATTAAATACACTAACTTCACTGAGAAGTAACAGAAATTATTTTAATGCATGTATTTATATATGCAACTACCCAACTAATCCATATTCAGACAGAACACAGTATGCATTGGTATTTATTTAAATACAAATGGACACTATAGATGACAACTTCTTAGTAAAATCTAAACCGCAAAATTTTGTAAAATAGATATGCAAGAACATGTTTCCTACTTGGCTGGGTTATAACTTCCAAAATCTTGTAGGAAAAACAAAATTCAGGACTAATGAACCCCTTTCACCACTACGCCAAAACTAAACTACACAAATGTCAAGAAAAATCTGAGTATGTCTTTATGTAGACAGAGCTCAGGGTTTAAATTCATTCTTTTGCCATCTGTCACGGGATTCTTCAATGCACTTCTCATCTTAACTCTGCTGGGGACACCAGCAGCCATGGCACTTCTTGGTTCTGTAGCAGTGGGAAGTAATGGAGGAAAACCTACCCGTTCTTCAGCCAGTCTGGGAGGTAAAACTGACAGTTATCTTCAGCTCATGCAAAACCAGTGCCTTAAGTTAGGATAAGCAGTCTGTGAAGTGAGTGTAAACTCACAGATAATATGACTATTATTATCTAATAATATTTTAGGTCAATTTCTGTTACATCAATTTCTGTTAAACTTAATTACATCCCTCTATAGCTTTAAACTGGGGCAGCTTCTATTAAGTTTACTTTCTCCTGGGGTTTTCACAGTAAAGACAATGATAAAGGTCTGGCTACTAAATGAGGGCAGCTATTAAATAAGGACGGCTTGTATTAAAGCTGAATGGTAAAGATGTGACTACTGGTTGAGAAAACCCCTTAGTAAGGGAAGTGTCTTGTATTCTAAAAAGAAAGGGGGCAAAGGGGGAGAGAGAAGGAAACAAACTCTGTTTAATATCTCTTATAAGATACTCATACAAGAAACCAAGAATGTCCAAAGTTTTACAGCAACTTCCTCTGAAGTTTCTCTTAGAAACGAGTGGTAATTTGATACAGGCTCCTCCTTAATGAAAGAGGAGAAAATTAAGCACAACCCCTGGTTCTGGAGACCAAGAGGTAAAAATGTATCTCAGAATGACTTGCAATACGATTTCAGGTACTTGTTGATAAATAAAAATTCTGTTGGCATTATTCTAGAAGACAGAACTGAGAACTATATATTATAAAATCATAGAACCATAGAATCATAGAACCATAGAACTGTTTAGGTTGGAAAAGAGCTTCAGGATCATCGAGTCCAACTGTTAACCTAACGCTGTTAAGTCCAGCACTAAACCATGTCCCTAAGCACCACGCCTACATGTCTTTTGAACACCTCCAGGGATGGTGACTCAACTGCTTCCCTAGGCAACCTGTTCTGATGCTTGATAACCCTTTTGGAGAAGAAATTTTTCCTAATATCCAATCTAAATCTCCCCTGGTGCAACTTGAGGCCATTTCCTCTCATCCTATGACCTGTTACTTCGGAAAAGAGACTGACACCCACCTTGCTACAACCTCCCTTCAGGTATTGTAGTTCAGTTTAGAATTACATAATAATTCCAGAAAGAATACAGTTTAAATGAACTTTTGAAATTATAAACTTCTAGTGCGTATTTTCTTGGGTGGTTGGGGTTTTTTTTGGTGGGGGGTGGTGAGTTACACCACTGTGAAGTTCTTAAAATCAGTCTCTTTTTCTGTGGTTCTATTGCTATCTGTGGAGAAACTTGGTTCTTTACTAGCACTGACATTGCAATAATACATATATTCTGATGAACACAGCTATAAGAAAAATAAGAAAAAACACATTATGTATCATGCTGTGTTGTTTTGTGGTGTTCTGGAGATGTGAAATGCTCAAAGCCAGCCCAATCTGAGTGTAAAAGTATATTAGTGGCTCTGTCCCCCAACGTGTAAATTTCCATAACGCTGATGCTGGAATAAAACCCAGCCACTTCATAAATACATTCCTGCAATTGCAGACAGTTCCTGGTGTTATTTAGAATTAACAATTGCAATAATTTTATATACACAAAAATATTTATGAACAATGAAGTTATACTCTTCCACATTTCATGTGATGGCTGACAAAAAATGCAGAGAATCTCTCCTCCACCTCGCTCAGTATTCTTCATAAGAAATACAGTGGGCCACCTTGGGGCCAAAGTAGTTGGCAGCAATTTAGCCAAATGACAGGAAAATATCTGTTTGGTTGAGGGCCTACACATGATCTTCACTAAACATCTGTTAGATTTCATAAGAAGAATGTTGAAGATAATATACATACCAGTTTTCAAATGTACCCCAGTGAAGGGATTATTGTAGTGATTCTTGATTGCACTCGAGAATTGATGCATTTTTAAAACTTAAAAGGATATGATCCATTAGGCCAAATTCACTCAAAAATTCATTTTTAACTTTTCTTTACTCTGAAGGATGGATTTTTTAGACCAAAAAAGTTACGGCTTCATTTACTTTCCAAGATTTGGTCTAAACTTCCTAGCATTCTATTCTTTGAAGAAGAGAACATATTTCAAGGATTTCAGAACACAATAGTACACTTGAAGAGATGACAGGTTTTTTAAGTATGGTTTTGCTGAGTTATGAACTAAGTTTCTACATCAAATACACTTAAATGGATAATAAAGCAAGATTAGAGGTAGGCAGTTATCGGTATGCTTCCTTATCTGTAACAATGTAATGCATGAGTTATAATGCTATGACAAACAGGATGTAGCAGCAGCTATAATTGTGGAAAAAAATTATGAATTAATAAGCAGCATCCAAAAAAGTTGGATAATTCTTTTTTTCATATATTAACTTGCTTAGGCTGTTTTCTCTAGCAGTCTTCTGGCTGAATTGCCTTTGCCATGTGATCTAGATGAGACTTCCAGAAGTACTTTTTTCACTAGACTCCCTTATATTTCTACACTTCAGAAAGCAAAGATTTGTCTCAGGCTTTCTTAACAGGAAAAACTGAACGGATTTTGTCCAACATCCTTTCATTCACAACAAGAAAATAATGATCATGGTCACCCAGTATTATTTCTGTTTGTTTCCACTGTCATCTGAAGAAATAGTCACAGATCAGGACATCAAACATGCTAGAGATAAATAATTGCCCCCATTTTAGAGAGCTTTCAACTTCAGTACAGGGAAAGACAAGGGAAGGATAGGGGAAATACTGTAGGAACACACAGCAGCAACAGTTCTAGCTAGAAATCTCATAGGCGAATTAACCTCTTCTGTAACTATAAAAAGAGTCTGCTTCACTATGTCCACACCAGTATCTTTCACAATTATTATTCATAGTATGGCCATGCATGTAACTTAGATCTAAATCTACACTTTCATTCATTGTTAATAATCCATTTTCAAAACAAATTATGAAGATTTTTTTAGCTTATGTATACTGGGAAAAAAAATCTAGTTCAACAGACCATATTTAGGGCATAATAATCTACAAATTCTGAGAATAGGTGAGGAGACAAATTTGGTTTTATTAAACTGGTATAAACCCAGAGTATATCTAATTAATTCAAAGAAATTATTCTGGATTTGTAACAGTGTAAATGAGAACAGAATGTGGCACATCATGCAGAGGCTTAGGATAAAGATGACTGATACATATATATTTGATAATGGAGGGGAACCTACACTCAAAGAAGTAGTTCAATTAGTGCCATAAACTTTTTACAAATAAAAGAAGAGGAAATCAATGCTTTGCCACAGGGAGTTTTTATCTTTACCTGACAATCTCATTATTCACAGAAACGGCTTCCAGGTATTTCTTCAGTGCATGATAATTATGGATATATTTCCGAACATAATAGCCTCGCCATCTTTTCTGAATCTAGAGGAAATAAAAATTTGCTTAGTATATTTCAAACCAAAAGTTTGCATGCATATCAAATATCTGTTGTATTTCCCAAATAATGTTTCCTTAAAAGTGATATCAAGTAGAAGCACCAATATGTTTCAATGAAGAAAAGAAGGGTAGGAGCTAACATATTGTAGTGAAATGGTGATATGGATTTACTATTAAATGCCAACATTAAAAGATCATGTCAAGTTTTAAACCACTGTTTATATTGGGTTGTGGCAATGAAGTGTCTGCTACTGTCAGTGGTATTGCTCTACGTAAGAACGATAAACAACAGCCAACAGAAGTGGTGCCTTTTCTCAGGCAGAACATGCATTTCCTACTGAGTCACCACCTCACCAATATCTTCTGCTACACTCTCACCTTTGCACTCTGGATATAATCTATACTGAATAGAAGCCTTCCCAGTAACTTGAAGAATCAGGCTTTCTGGAAACATCATTTACAATTTGCAGTTCTTTCACCTCCAATGTAAGATGATGCATGTCTATTTGTTGCAAATTAATTATAATATCACAAAAAACTATTCCTCCTGCATAACAGATAAAGCTTAAACTGTAAGAAGAAACCTCTTTATCTGTAGCTGATACTAAAGTTGTATTAAGAATAGAAATTAGGTAGCATCCTCCATCAGAAATGACTCATATTTTGGTGCATTTTAAAAAGTTTCAGTTAAAAAAAAGAGGGAGAGACAAAAAAATATTGAGTAGTCTAGCCTGACTTTCCCCAAGAATTTATTTCAACAAAAATGTTTACACTTTCTCTGATATTTAAAAATTCTAATCATGATGTTTCTGAAATGATTACAGGTTTACTGACTATCTGTTTTGTGGGAAGGGAAAGTAAGTATTAATTAGGTAAAAAATTATCAGTACTGCCATTTGGTTAGCCATATTTATCCCTGTGCCATGACATGTACAGGTGGAATACGTAACTTGCTCTATTCAGTCATACTGAGGGCTGCTTTTACTCCTCATTTGCTTTTCCATAAGAGACCAGCGTATTCTAGGTCAATACATCTGAAAAATAGATTACTGATCTTTTCCTCTTTTCTCAGTGTCTAGTTCCTCTTTCTTTATGTTCTTCCATCCTGGAACTTATTTATCTACCTACAAAGTATTCGTTACTTCCTTCCTTGCACTTTGTCTGCATTTTTCATCAGTGTATTTCTGAATTAATCTCCCAATTTCTATCTTTTAGTCTGCATTACCTTCACTCCTGCTCCAACTACCATCTCTTTGATCTTTACAGCTTTGAAATCTTAAGAGACATCACAGCTGAAAGGCAGAATGTACATTTAAAAAGCAAGAAGACTAAGGTCTTGCAATCCAGAAGCAACTCCAAGGTGAGAAGCTACTCACCTTCACTAAGTGCATTGAAGAGAAGAATGCTGTAATTTGCCAAAAGCTCTCCTTTTTCTGCAGGTCTCTGGCTACCAGACTTTTCAAGAACTCAAACTCTTCAGTGTATCTACAGGAAATGTTTTTCTTCTTTTTCCTTTACACCAACCCTTCTCTTCCCAGAACCCAGATATGACTTGGTAAGTAGAGTGTAATCCATGCATTTGTGTTGGCTTTTTTTTTTTTCTCACCTTATTTCTTATTCCAAAGCAGCACGTAAAAAAACGAAAAAAACCCCTGCTGTGCTTTGTTGTGTATGATTCTGGAAGAGGGCAAGGGAAAAAAAATCTGCCTGTTGCCCACACTATCAATCAACCTTTGCACTCAGTGACTTCAGAGGCTGTATCATCAAGTCTTAGGAGCACTCTTCAGCCGTAGGCAAAACTGTCTCTACTCCTTCCAGTTTCATTGCAGTCCAGTTCTATACCATTGTGATAATTGACAAAAGCTATTGCAGTTTTCCATCTCTTGCCATTTCCTGAGCTGAAAACAGTAACACACTGGAGCCATCTATAAGCAGACTAAGGCAGGGTTGCATATTTTCATACTTTGTCTTTGGTACCATTTTGCATCACAAAAGACAAACCACTATTCTTTAAAGTAAAAACTAGTATTCCGTCTCAACTGATGGCACCTTGTGGTACAGTTTTGACTATCTCTTTACGTGAGATTTAACAAAAGAATAAATATCACAGGAAAGCTTCCAGTAAGTCTTTGAGTGATGTGTCACCAAGAAAATAAAACAATGCACTAAAGCTATTAGGAATAAGAGGATATTCACTTCTAGTGTTAGTACACTTTTCTATTTCCCCTTTGTGCATCACCATGTATTTTCCTCTCTTCTCAAGTAAGACTACAACTAATCTAAAAAGTTGGTATTTTCTTTTACCTATGTGTTGCCATTTGTTTGGGTTTTTTTGAATAAAAAGGGTTTGGACCTCTAGACATTTTTATCGTATGAATAAATAATAGTTATGTGAGCAGGTGAACATGGGAACAAGAAAAGTAAAGCACTAGACACGCTTCTTTGCACTAGGTGATAGTAAATTTCATACGCTTTGCAATTCCACTTTGACATACACAAGTTTATAGGGTTAAAAAAGGACAGAGTAAGAGCAAAGAACGAGTATGCCTTGAGAGATCCGGGATTAATCAAAATCCTTTGCATGTGAATAAGGATGTTAGCTTTGCTTTTCTGTTTGGCTTCAAAATTTCTCAACAAGAGCAACTTGGCTCCCATATAGCTGTGTGCTCATTAATGCAGGATTATGGTCCCTTTGAAACTCTTTCTGACAGTCTTCACCTCACAGTTATAAATACAGAACTACATATTTCTGGGTTAAAGGATCAAAACTCAAACTGAAAGACAAAAGACTCAAATTGTATAAAGTGATAATTATCTCCAACAGGCTCAGTGTACCAATTAAATGCCACATTCTATTTTTATTTATACCACTTTGTGTTCAGAATGACCTCACTGATTTTAACTGAATGAAACGTAAGTAAGAAAAACTGCATTACATCTCAAATTATTTTATGCTAGATTACTGTTTCCCTAATACTGTATGTTAGAGATCACAAAACTGAAAACTAATCTTTTTGGAAAAGAACATTTTGTACAAAGCTTCTGATGATGTTCATATTCTCAATGTGAAAGTTCTAAATGTTTGCTTTTATAAGGAAGTATAACGTGTTACAATTATAATTCTTTTTAATTCCAAGGTGAATGTTTAAAAAATTCCTGAAAAAAAAGAGATAAGCGTGTATGTCCTTCAAAGTAATTAGCAAGTTTCAGCACTGATTGGTACAAAACAATTATTGTCATTGATCAGCACTGAACAGATAATTTTAAACAAAGTCATTGTGTGCTCAGCAGATTACAGCTTGTTAACGGGCAAGTTCTAAATGACCTCTTAAGCTAGTCAAATCAATGATGCATATTCCTCATTAAGTAACATCAAAATGTAAGTGGTCTTATAAATAATGTTTATTTTAAGCACTAAAACAAATGGCAAAACTTTGATATATTAAAAGCCATCTGCTCACGGAAATATTTTTTTTTGATAGGATTACTTTTGTTGCTGAAAATTGATAGCAACCTTAAATCTTTTAAGAGAGAGAATCATAATACTCAAAACTGAAACAGATTAAAGCAAGTTCTCTGATTTAATTTAAAAAGGTGAAACTGATAGTTCTGGTTACAACTAAATGCAATCCAGACAGACAGAGCTGTAGACTGACTTCGAAACTATGAGCACGTGTATGCCCTCAACGACACTTCAATTAACAAAATTGAAAATGCCTTTCTAATCAGTCACTATAAACTGAAATAAATATTTTAATAATACTATGAGGCAAAACTAAGTGGTTAAATAGAAAAACTTAGACAGCTATTGTTATATTTTCAGAACATTGAAGCATACTAATCATAAGTCAAGCTCACAATGTGTGAATATGAGGCACAGTTGGCTTAGGAAACCTAAACTCTGGCCACATATCTTCTGTGCAGAAACTCAACAGGCCTTCTTCTCTATTGTCCTGGACCTTGGTTAGTTCTTCAAAAAAATGATGACAGCAAAAATAAAGAGCATTCAGTGTTTCAGAAAGGTAGCATTTTAAATCTGCTCTGCAGATATGGTTGCACAAGATTTAAACAGAGGAGAATCAGATTCTGACATTTGCAACTAAATAAAGACCTGTTCGATTGTTTTCTACTGATTTAAATTTCCATTAAAGGACATGACTGAAAAAATGGTACTTTGAAGATTTATATCACCTAATGATTCAACATTATATTTCCATTACAAATGAATGGGAACACATTCAATTTCTTTTAAAAATGAAAGACCAAATGCAAAACTCCATTTGACTAGAATGCATAATAACCTCTGAAATTTGGTCTTCCAATGCCTTCTAACAGTACACAGCCAACTTTTAAGAGCTAGCTTGCATCTTGTGTTTTCTCACTGATTTCAGCTGCACGACTATAAAACATTTATCCACTGTGGAATACTTTCAAGCTAGCTAGCTAAGGAATAAACTAAAACAAACAAAAAGAGCATGTCTGAGGAATTAGATAGCTGTTAAACACCTTCAGCTCTCTATTACGCACCAAATGTAAGATTCTATTTTGTGCCTTTTTGAGAACCAGCATGAAGTCAAAGACCTGATGGGTTCACGTCTCTCGAGTCTAAGTTATTATGGAACCAGAAAGGCCATAAAATTAAAATCCATTCTGAGAATCATCCTACTTTACAGGAGCTTCCTTGGGCTTCTCTTCATCCCCACCACATTCCTACATTTGGTAGAATTCAAAAGGTAAGATGCTTTGCCTAAAAGTTATAGGCCTCTAGAGTAGGTTTACTCCATAAAATAAAAAAAATAAGTAAGATAAAAAGATTTCACCCCTAGAACTGTCTCATGTCCTTCCTGTGTTTGATTTACATATTTGTTTAAGTGCAGGTCCAAAGTTCAGGAAAAAAATGCTAATTTCTAGTTAAATATATTTTGCCTTTCTCCCCATAACAAACTTCATTTTCTCCATATTTATTAAAATTCAAGGACTGTTTATTCTTTTCTTCATCTAGCAAAATTCACTCATAATATCTTCAATGAGATCAGTGCATTTCCACCTCTATGTTTAGGCAATGAAATTGTCCTGTGCTCTCTAAGTAGCTCTTTTGAGACTCAATACATCAAATGTCATGTACTAACAAAAGAAAAAGCACAGTCACATCAACGAACATAAAAGCCCTATAGTTAGCCAGAATTATAAGTATGTGTCTGCATTTGTAAGAATACTCGCAGATAGAATATTTGGGGGTTTTATCAATATCATATATGGTAAGGTACAATGAACATTTAAATAGGGCAAGACACATGCAGATGCCTTAAATTCAGCTACAGTTTTCAAATATAACCCAGACTAGTGAGTGTAACTTTAATTTTTAACTATGTACTATTTCCCGCTGTTGCCATCAGCATATCAATCAAGTGTATATTATTCTGGTTTGCTCATTTTATTAAAAGCAGATTCGGAGCACAATTGACTTTTCATTTGTTTAACAAGTGAAGAAATATTTACCCTGACAGCCATTTCATTGTAGAAATTCATCTTCATAATAAAATATGCTGTCTGTGAATCAAGGAAAAAAAAGATGGCATATATTTCAGTTACTCAAAGACAGTGCTCCTATTTTTACATATAAAAGATAAGAATCTTTATACATAATACATAATAAGAGTTCTAGGCTTAGAGAGAATAAAATCAAACTTTGTATTGAAGAGATAGGCTTCCTAATACATAATGCAGGCTTAACCAGAAAAATCTATGGTAGTCAAACTAGGAGCTAATGGAGATATATGATCATAAAATGCTCTCCGCTGAGTTTGATAATCAATGGTGCTCTACTGAGAGTAGAATAACAAAGCAGAAATATTCACAAGTGCTGGTGACACATAGTATTGTATGATTTATTCACTGGGGTTCTTTTAGCCAAAACTCACAGAAACATAAAAGGAATTCATATTTCAAGACGCCTGGTTTAATGAAAAATTCAAAGAAATGCTGTCTTCAGTCAAAATCGTTCAAGGATATGGATGCAGTGATGGAGCAAAATTGTGCCTTCCAACCATCTGTACTAAATGTTATGTACTTAGCTGCCTCCTGAGTAATTCTTGGGAATTTTGTTTCATTTAATATTCATTTTAACATCATAAAATCATAAATACAATGATACCATGTTACAGTGGATCCCTTGATATAGAAAACATTTCCTGAAGTCCTGGTTTCCTTCCAGTAAAGTAGAAGTCCTCTCATAGTGAATGAATCCCCTATTATACTAAGCAATCACTTGGCAGCATAGGTTATTTTAATGGATACATCACTTTAAACTAAGCTTTCACATCTGTTCCACCCTCTAATTACAAATGCAAAATGAACATAATTCACAATTGTATCATAAAAAGTAAAATATAAGTACTTTGAATGCAAGAGTATGTCATTTATTTAGCACAACATGCAGCTTTTATGTTTCTCATGTTTTAGACACAAATCAAAGGCAAAAGTGCTTTCCCCTGATATAGTGATTTTCTCCCCCATGGCAAACAGGAATTCACTATAAAAGGGTTTCACTGTAATTAGTGTTATTTGAATTGCCTAGTCTGATCCAAAGCAAATTGTCTGTGGAGAGCAGCAGGACTGGATTATTTATCAACAGTCTGGGCAATTAAGAAACAGTTGGCTGCAATATGTTATTTACAAATGAACACAATGATGCTACTTCATTTTAAATTCTCTTTCTTCATTACATTAAGCAAGGCGTAATTCCTGCAGTTTAATTAAGGTGCATTTTAAATGCTCATTTTAATATCATACCAATCTACTAATATTGGAAACAGTAGAAAAGATATTTCTCATACGAAAGAAAAATGCAGGACTGCTAAATTTAAAAAAAGTTTCACGTATGTGTGTAGATGTATACACACATACATGTATACGTATATATATTTGAGGGAATTTCCGCACCAAAGGTATGAATTAGAATAAACGGTGGACTCTATCTCCCTTTTGTCTCCATAAATGTTTTCCGAGTGATACTAACTGTAGATGGCTAACATTGGAATGAAATAATGGTTGCCAGGTGTAAGTATATTCCTGAACTTTTCAATTAAATTCATACAACACTGCTTTGCATCTCATTTTTCTTCCTTTGGAAAGGAATATAAGAGTTGCTGTATCACTAAATAGATAGAGTACATTTTTAATGGAAATTCCTAAGCTTAAAAATGATCATTAGATTTCTGCCCATCAGTGATTAAACTACTCAATCTCACACCTTTTTGTTTATTCTTCACATAGTTGAAGGCTGTGAGCACTTAGGTCTGAACCCATCCCATTTCATTGAAGAACCTAAACTGGAGACCTAATGTCATTATGCTCTTTATAGCTTCCAAAATGAAAGACAGTGGGACCACTTTCCCTCTGAGCTTGGCAAAGTATTGAAGAGCTCTGCAATTGCATCTCTGTCTACTATTTACAGAGACAGTCAATGGCAACTAGGGTCCTAAGTTGCATACCTCGCTTAGGTGTGAGAAATCCAGGCCTTACCCTACCACTACTTAACAAGGCCACTGACAACAAAAAGGAAAACAGACATTCCTGCTTTTACTCAATGTTGTTCTAAATCACAAGTCAGCCAAATGCAGAATCGCTCGTATAACCATTTTATGGCCTTATCCTTGTGCCAAAAGCCAAAGCCTGTGTCACCATCTAGGTTCTTTTGCAAATAGCTTTGCCCTCTGTTTTGTAATCCTGATTAGAATAATATGTACTAATTCTGATATTACAAGCGATGGAGAATGTGTTCTTCCCTATTCACAAAAGAACTTCATGCTTCAGCTCAAGTCTATATTTACATGCTTTCCTGGTAAACAAAAGAATCTTTGCTGAACTGGGCCTTCCTGTCCAGAACGCTCCCTTTCTTATGCTTAAGTGGAATTTCCTGCATTTCAGCTTGTGCCCATTGCATTGCCTCTCATTCTTTCACTGAGTGCCAATGCCAAGGTGACACTGCAAGATTGACTCTCTTGGAAGAATTATCATGCCATCTCACCCACATGCACCATCTCCACTTTTGAACAATGAAGTCTTTGTATCTGTCTCTGATTTTACTATACAGGTCTCCCTACCAGCTTACTTTGAGGCTATGATTCCAAAATGTATATGAAGCCTTTTGTATGTAAAGTGTTGTAGCACTTTCTCCTTTTCTGCTTAAGAACATATTTGGGGATCACCTACAAATGAGATCTGATCCCGACTGGTGTTTCCTTTTTTTTCTTTAAACAGTTAATGCAAAGTGACAAATTTAAAGGAGAACCAGAAATTTGACTAAGAGTAGATTGAGAGAAAGAACCAACACACAAAGTTGTGAACAGGCACTTCTTTTTTTTTTTTTTAATAGAGCAAATTGGCATTTGCCTAATTCCTATTGGACTGGGACTATTTAGAACTGGTTACTGAGTTCAACCTAAACTATTTAGGATGGTGTCGAACTACCTCACATAAAATATTAATTTCTTTCAACTGCACCTCCTTCCAAAGTGAGCTGAAAATATGGCTAACCTGCATATCAACTTCATGTAACAATGAAATGTTACAATACTCTTTGCTTTAAGAAATTATTTCTTGACTTTTTGAGAAATATTGTAAAAAGAGTGACATACAGTTTCATTCATGTTCTGGTGTTTACATCGTTTTAAAAATCATACTTTCCTGCAGGCCATGCAAGAATTTCAGAATCCAGTAAAAGCAACATAACTAAGTTGTTAAGAATACTATAGCAGTGCAGTTCTTAATTTTAGCTTGAGATTAATATTAGGAAACAAGGCTTTACACCAAAACACCTATCCTTAGAATATAGAAAGGCACATAACTTTAGTCATATAAACACCATCAATAGTGGTTTTTTTTTGACTTAATGTATTTTAACAATCAAAGGAAAATTCACTAGAGGAGAAACAAATTAAATACTAGTAGTGATGCACATATGGACAGGCAATCTGATGAGCCTCAGCCTTTGTTATTTTCCGCATCAGTACCATTCACATTTCACAATTTTGAATATAATCATTAAAATGATTTATTATCAAGTAATGATGAGTATTTTGTGCATATGCTTTGCCTTGTTTGCTGGCAGCAAATACCAATCCAATCATTATCAGCAGACAAATTTTAGTGACCAATTTTTTTAGTATTTAAGGAACTAACATGTCAAATGTATCATTTTGTTTCACATTTAGGAGTTATTACAACAGCTATTAGCAAGAGTTCAATGCAAATGTTAACTGATCCTTTAACTTAAAAGTTATATTGAGCTGCTGAGAAGATTTTTGTTTCTTTTTAAAATATTCCAAATTAAGCCACTGATCGAGGAGAAATAGTATGACTATAGGGAATGAACTTGAACTTTATATTTAGTCCACCCCAAAACATACAATACTGAATGTAGCAGTCTAAAGAGAGAAGAAGGTGCCTTTTTATCTGCCACTTATATGGCTTTCAGGTTGGCTTCCGATCAAACTGCTCTATTTAGTACTCTCCAATCAAAGAGACAGCAAGCACAAAATGAAGCATTCAAGGGAAAAAGGTAGGTTTCTATGCTGACTGCTGTACAATTCATACACTTGCTGACGAGTTTCTCTAGAGCCCTGACTAATATTGGATAAGTACTGGCATCCAGAAACTGGATGAATTCATGGTCTGATTTAAAACGTGTGTATTAAGCGTGGGCTTGCACGATTTTTTGTCCTACATTATTCTACAGACTTCATATTTGGCAAGGGCTTGTGAGTTATGTCTGTTTGAAGAACTACATAGGAATCAGGCTGTGTTGGTTAAAGTCTTTTTTATTTCTGTTTTTAGAAATACATTTCAAGAATGGAAAGCTGAGGGGGTTTTATGATGCTAGCTATCTCAGCTTGATTATTACAGGAAATTTGTGCTAAATTGAGACTCTTTATCTTAGAATGTAACTGTCAGAGTGTTTTTTAAGAAGAAAGGGCAAAAGGAGAAATAAGTAATAAAGAGATGAGATAAAAGACCTCCAATTTCACAGATGCATAGAACAGTTGAGCTTGGCAGACACTTCTGGAGCTCCAAACCTTTGCTCAAAGCAGGGTCAATTAGCGCACGTTGTGCAGTGCCTTGTTCAGTTGGTTTCTCCAAGGATGGAGACTCTACAACAACACCTTGCACTCTCTGTGCAACTCATTCCAGTATTCGATCACCCTCACAGTAAAAAAAGTTCTTATGTTTGAGTGGAATTTCCTGTATTTCAGCTTTTCCCACTGCCTCTCAACCTGTCACTGGACAGCAATTCCAAATGCCATTGCAGGCTGGCTCTCTGTGAAGAATTATTTTCCCATCTCACCTACAGGTCACCACTGAGGACAGTGCAATGGACAGTAGCCACAGTGGTGATGTGTTCATTTTGTATCTTACCTGGGCACCACTGTTTTTATAACCTTCACGTATAAAAATAAGTCTCTGAAGTGATATCATTCTGTTTAAAATAGGAAACTGATTACTATCAAAAAAGAAATTAGCATTTGGAGTGGCCAAAAGACAGTTCATTACAATTTGGGGGACTGAAAAATATGTAAAATGGCCACCATTAGACCTTTGTCCTGCTTAAGCCCTCTTAAAGACCTAATGATGAGATGCCAAAAAGTGACATGGTTCTTACTCTCATCTTGAAAAACACAGAAACACATAAATCGATTTGTTTCTCAAGTGAAATCCACCACTCTACAATGTTTTAACTGCGAAAAAATGTAGAGCTTGAGGAGACATCACGAGATGACTTTACCTAAAATGTTGCCTGAAGCATATCTAAGCCATCCATAAGCATTTGTCTGTCCTTGTCTGAAAAACCTGCAGTAGAGGGAGTTCCACAACTTCTATTGGCAGTATGTGTCAATGTTTTACATGAAGTTGAGTTCTTCCTTCCCTTTTCCCAGTGGCTGCATGGATCGTTTGATCATGAAATTTTAACATACTTTAACTTTACTGTGTCTCTTCTACAGAAGCTTTTCTAGATTAAACAAACCTTCTCTAAACTCAGGGACAACATTCAACCGAAGTCCCACTTTTTTGAAAGCAGAACCCAATCCAACCATACAGCTATCTGCCCTATATTCAAAAATTAGTGTTTTAGAAGATAGACTGAAAACCATAGCCTGAAAGGATGACTCATAATTTATTAGTTAAGCCAGGGAAGTTGGAAAAGATAAAATCTTTAATTAGATTACCGAGAGACTTGGGGGAAAAATAGACAAGCTTTCAGGCACACAAGTCCTGCTACTTAAAAACATAATTTAGTAGGAGGTATGGACTTCAGCCTGTAATATATGAGTTACTATGGCTCTTTTTTTTTTTCTTGACTTGTCTATTTTAACTGAAACACAACAATTTAACAAAATTGATCAAGAATGAATTACTAACAATTTTCAATCTATTGTAAAATATTAACATAAATTAATAAATTAGTGAAGTAGACTACATATGAAAAACTTAATTGTTTTGTGTTAAAAGCATATTAGTTTCTTCTTAATCTCCTAAACCTGTTAACAGAGGTTTTAGCTTGTGTGCTATCATACACTTTTGTTATCTTGAAGTCTGTTAGGGGAATTAGATTGACTGTGATCTGCCGTGTGCCTTAAGGCAAAACCTCAAATACTTCAAGGTTCATTAAGTAAGAAATTTAAACCACTAAAACATAGAACAGCAATGTCTAGACACATTGTCCTATTTTCAGAATGAAAAGTTCTAACAGGAAAAAACGGATCTTGAAAAGCTCCTATCTTGCAATTAACATCATGCTGGCAGGCGTCTGCATGAGCAGATCTCATTGCTAGTTTGGGAACTAATACTCCAGAGATGCAAACACTTAAACACTGACTTAACTTGACCATTATGAGTGGACTTACTGAAATGAATGGTGCTTTTTATGATAGCAAAGTATGTGTCTGTGTGTATAAAGGATGAGGTTTCAGCTTTTTGATTTCAAGACAAGCAAATTAATTACTTCAATGCATTCTATAAATAACCAAACAAAATTTTAAAAACTATTTTCTACCTCCACCATTTTTCTGAAATATCTTCTGCTTCGATAGCCCCTCCACCACTTCTGTATAAAAACCACCATTCTGTTCAGATATCTAAAATGAAATATATTAATAAAACAATGATTATTTTGAGGCTTTATAATATAACTTTATTTTTTCCTAATATTACATATTTGCACAACCTATACGCACACTCATACACACTTACAAATCAATATATACATATATTTATACATACACCCATCTTTTGCTTTAGGAGAAAATGGGCTACTGCAAACTGACCTACAAACTACTTCAGTTATCATTACAAAAGTTTAATGAAATAATCTTACAAATGTAATTTGAGTGATAGATGACTGTGTTTTCATCGATGGTTTTAACCACCATATCTGGCCAGTTCAGAATTTTTTTCAACTACACGCAACTTTTTCACAGCTTTACAATTTTTAGATATTTGACAAAACCCACAGATATCTGGAATTTTTAGGCTACTTTTTCACTTTTATAAATTTAAACCCAGATTAATTGTAAGTACATATTTAGTCCATCCTTATTTTATATATATACACTTTATTAACCTACTAAAAATGCCATCATTGATGTCTCACATGAATTTTGCAGAAAATAATGCAATCACTACTTTGGAACTGTCTAGAAAAAGCTATATAGGGAAGCATTAGTACCACCTAAGTGTGGACATCAAATTTAGAAGCCTTGCAGTACAGATAGAGTCACTCAGTAGAGGCAGTCTTTTCCAGCAGGTAATTTGGAGGACCTAAATGAGAGGGTAAATCAGAACACTGACAACTGGCTATATTGAGCCTGTGCTCTTAAGTCAGACACTGAGCAGGATCATGCTGTACACAGTTGCAGAGAAAATCCTCTTCTACACTTAGCTGATTTAGTTCTTCTTACATGCTCATGATGGTACATTGCTCTTCTCACATTGGTCATTACTAAACACAAATGTGCATGGGGAAGAGCATTTTCCTACAGAGTAGATTGGCAAAGACATTCGGGTTTTCACTTTCTTCTGCAGCATGCTGTTGTTACTCGTGCTGGAAACAGAAGAGCACTAACCAATCCTCTGTCTTTGTAGTGGTTTTTGACATTGATGGCATAGCTGATATTCCTTGGAGCGCTGAAATACCATGTTTGTTTGCCTGCTGAACACTTGCATGTGATGGCTGCAACCTGTGACAACACACTTGAACCAGCAATGGGAAACAATTTACCAGTGGTTTTTTTAACAAGTGCACATAATGGCTGTAGCCTATATTTTTATGAGGGAAATATTGGCCATTAAGTAATTAATGTTGTTTAATTTAATAATTCTTTAGACTTGATACAGTATGTCTGGATGTTACATAATGACTTCTGACAGGTAAGAAGTCAAACTAGAAGATGTAACAATCCCTCTGCCTCACAGCCTTAATTTTTATTAAGATACAGAAATGCAAACATATGAGTTTGACCAATTAAGCTGATGATCATAAAAAATGGAGGAGGGCCTCCTGGGAGAAGCAACCAACCATAGTGTTTCTAAAAAATTTATATTAATGTCGATACAGCATTTTACAGAACAAAGTAATTGTACATGATCTTTGTTTTATAAATGGAGAAAATTATGTAAAGAAAGATTTTTTTTAAATCAAATCCAGCAGTAGAACATAATTTTCTACAGTAAGAGTCCAGTTACCATACACTCACTAGGCAATTTTTCTGTAATGTCCACAATAAGAGAGATAAGAAAAGTCTCTGCAAACAGCATATCTGAGGGATACAATCTTTTTTCCCAGTCATATCAAGATTTCCTAAACAATACTGTGTCTCTATTCTGAAGATGGATTATTTCCATTCTACAGATTAGCATCATGCCATTTTAATTGTATGCAGTTCTGAAAATCAAAAACTATTATTTCTTACAGAGGCACAATATATATTTAATTCTACTGAAAAGCAGAATAATGTTTTGGCTTTTCTTTTCAAATGCTCCCATTTTATTAAAATCAAGTAATACCACAAGAAATTTTTGGGAAAAAAAATCAAGATTGAAATAGGCTTAATATACTACCGCAGATAGGCTCGGACTCTGCATCCTCGAAACCAGCTCTGGATTTTGACAGCAGCTTTATACTCTATTTTTCTGTCTTCATCTGCAGATCTGAAAACATAACAATACTTGTCAGCATGGTAATTAAGTAGAAAAGCAGAAAAATTCTTCTAAATATGTTTTACTGTTGCAGTTTGTGATCTTTTCCACCAGGTTTTTCACTTTTTAATTCTACTTAATTAAATAATAGTGCAGAACAATATAATCTACATCAGTTGCATATTATGAAGATAACAATGATAAAGAGTATCGCAACACACAGGTGATGTAAGGTTTGGGAGAGTGTACTTCTTATTCCCGTACAATACTGAATTTCCATGTCAGCATATCATGGACTTCTTCCATTGTAGGTGAAAAATATGGATAATGTTTTAATGATAATTAGGCCTGAATGATAACAAAAATGCTGTAGCTATGTGTAAAATTGTATATCTACATGAATATTACATAAATTAACTGTGGTTGATATTATCATGATAAATATCAATTGAATTAATTACAAGCATATATTAAGGGTGAAATCTAGTTCAAATACATTGTCTTATGACCAATACAAGACATTTTATTTGTTTATTACCTGAACAGTGATAGCATCAATAGTGGTGACAGATACACTCCTCTGTAGATTTTTTTTAATGAATACAAGCTGATCTTACAGGGTAAAAGTAGAGGATTCAGACCTTTTAGATAGTTTCTTAGGAAGGAATTTAAAGAGGAGGAATATGAAAAAGAAGAAGAGGTGACTGAAGGAAAGTGAGATACAAATGGAAATTAAAACTATTGTGAACTAGAACAATGAAAGCGTAGGAAAGAAACTATATGTGGAAATTTCCAAACTTCCAAAGTCCTGGAATGTCAGGATACGAAATCTTAGTGTGGCTTAAAAGGAAATCAGGAACTGGAAACAAACGGTGTTAGTAATTTGGACAGATTCCGAAAGGATGACCATGGGAATCTTTTATATGGAATTATAGTAGTCAATGGAAGAGCTTATTGAGTCTTGACAGGGCTTTTCACAATGGGAATGTAAAGACATGGATTTAGGAGATAATATAGAAATGAAACTGGCAGTGTATTGGCATGTGCTGCAGACAGGCAAGGAAGGAAAAAAAGGAAACAAAAGAATTAGAATATATGTTAAGGTTGCAGCACTGATTAATATAGATGCTAGAGTAACTAATGAAAATGTGATAATATGGAGAAAGACGAAGAATTTGTTTTCAAATTACATGAGAAGAAAGGTTATCCAGAAAGAGATACTAGTGAGGCAGCTGAAGATGCAGGGTACATGTAGGTGGAGAACTGGTGACTTCAAGGAGATTTTCAAGAATTACTAGCTGTCAAAGCTTTGTGTCAAATGACATGGTACAAGGAAAAGGCATGTGCACAAGTGGGAAAGAAGCACAATTAAAAGGACCTTATTAGAAAGTCAGAAAATAATTCCAAGAGATAGTCCTTGCTTGCTTGCTTGCTTTCTGTGACTGTCTATTAGGAGAACAGTATTTGTGACAAAGCTAAAAGTCACGTAAGGAAAACCATCAATCTAAAAGAGATTAAAGAAATATGTGAATCTTCCAGGGACTTCTCAGAGTGTTCAGGAAGAAACCATGACTATGCTGAGTTTCAATGCTGAGGGGTAGAATCCAGCTATGAGATCACCTGTAGCTTTTATTTACTTTTTTTTGTTTGTTTATTGACATTTTGAAACAACTGTCAAGTCTTTGACCTCAGAACTATATTTTAATTTTCATGGATTTTTTGCTATCCCATTTTATTAGGAACATATTTACCAAATAGTTTAATTTGTTACAGCCGCCACAAAAGAACAATTAGGTTATTATTAGGTATTTTTTTTAACTTGTTGATATTAGTTAACCTTCCTAACAAAGTGTTGCATCAACATTAATTCCCTTGGTAAACACCAACAAGATAAATTTTTATCTGATAAATTAGGATTATCCTCATTATACTTCTTGAAAAATAAAACAGATTTACTACCAGAGATCAAGCAGCATTAGCTCCACTCAATCTCTGTCATCTGGTGCAGCATGTGCTCTCAAATCACATTAAGTGGGCACAAATTTTCATCATTATCTGACATGCATCAGACCTGTCCAGTACCTGGAAACTGTGGAAAACAGGCTTTTTTTTACCCAAGACCAAAAAATAAATTGATATCAAAGCTGACATTTATGCTAGAGACCTTCTTAGTTCCTTTCTTGCGCAGTTTCCCAGACTTCATGGGAACCAGACACCTCCATATTACTTTTACCTAGAGGTAAACGATTTTGCTTAAAAGGGTATGAGCAATTTGGCCCTGGACTGGCAGCAACAACTACAGCCTGGAAATGAAGGGGTTGTGGGACTGGCTGTGTCAGAGGCAACAGCTCTAAAACCAGTCCTACCCACTTGGCCGTGGCAACAGTCTGCTTCTGGAAGAGCAGAAGCCTTCTCCTCTACTACTCCCTGTCAGGTTTTTTAGTTGGCATTCTGTCTTGCCTGGCCAAGTCAGTTTAGAAGTCCTTGTAGAGTTCATTGAAGCAGACCAAAACTGGACTTGTTTTCCTTACAGTATAGTTCCACAAACACTTTCATCTGGCCTTGCCAGCAGAAGCGATTTAGGGTATAAGTTGCTCAAGCTGGTATCTGCCCTTCTGATCAGATTGCACAGTTGTGTTACTGTTTGTATTAAGCTTTTAGAGTCACAGATACTTGTCAAAGACTTTACTGAACGTTAAAAAGGCATACTCAAGGTCAGCATCTCACACACAGATGTTACAGTAAACAAAAGTAGGTTATTAAATGAAAAAATGATAAAATTGTTTAACACTTAAAAAAAGAGAATGCACTAACAGATCCTGTATATTCTAATACTTATCCTGACAGAGTATTTCTCAAGGTGCAGGCTTATGGCATTTTTGTATCGTGCCATCACGGGGCAAGTCCTTCCCTAGAAAGGTGCTTCCCCTAAAATGTCAGTTTAGGAGACCTCATACCTCTGACATAAACAGAGTTCTGCATAAAGCATGACAGGAATGTTATTAAGATCAGAAGAATCTTACGCAGGTCAGGTAAACCTGTCTAACCACAACCAACAGGCAAGATATTACAGTCATCAACCTGACCTAATTTTTAATGAAACAGGTATAGATTTCCTAAAAAAGAAAATGCATTTTGAAAGATAAAGAAAGTTTTCTAATTTGGGATTTTACTTTAAGGCACTTCAATTACTATGTTCCTCCTGCAGCAGTAATTGCTACCAGCAGTACTTAGTTTTTGCTGGGGTTCCTTTAAGTCAAGCTGCTCTGGAGGGTCTGAGTGTTCTAGCTGTCCTATAGGATTCTGCTTTTAGCTCTTGATAGATAGGTGCAGAAAGAAAAAATTTTGTCTTAAAATGTGTTTGACACACAAGGAACTAAATCTTTCAAGTCTTACCATTGAAGGTATTTGAATCATAGAATTGTAGAAACATAGGTTGGAAAAGACCTCTAAGATCATCAAGTCCAACCATCAACCCAACACCACCATGCCTACTAAACCATATACCAAAGTGCCACATCTACACATTTTTTGAACACCTCCAGGGATGGGGACTCAATCACCTCCGTGGGCAGCCTGTTCCAATGCCTGACCCCTCAGTAAAGAAATTTTTCCTAATATCTAATCTAAACCTCCCCTGATACAACTTGACGCCATTGCCTCTTGTCCTATCGCTAGTTAGTTGGGACAAGAGGCCAGCTCCTGCCTCACTACAATTTGCAACATTTGCAAACAGAGCAACTCATACAAAAAAGGTAACTACTTGATAATCGATATTCTTCTGCACCTTCTGATGCTTCAGATCAACTCAGATCTCTTGGGAAACCTGGTATTTCGCTGCAGAATACTGACTTCATAGAGTAAGTAACCACTTTTTTTACAGTATCATGTACTTTTTTCTGAATGCCCTCAAACTATTTGTGAATGATGAGTGGCTTCACAGATTACACTGACTCATGTGCTCACAGCATCCCAGATTTGACAATTTTAACAGATCTATTACATTATGTAGATATAGCATAGTTATGAAAGGGAAATTAAAGCTGTTGTCTGACTTCAAAATATAAATTCTTCAAAAATATTTCAAAGACAACTACAAATTTGACATACTTTACTGCCCAAAACTAATTTGTTAAGTTTAAAACTTAAATAAGGACCTATCGAAATGTCTAAACAAGATATTCTGATTTGTTTCAGATTTTACTGGCAGCTGTGTTGAAGTAGTCCAAGATTTTCACCCTGAAGAATGAAGATCAGATTACTGATCAGCCCTTCAGTTGCTGAGCTGGACTGTTTGAGGCTTCTCATTTAAATTCTCAGCAGAAAATCTGAATTTCAAGAAGCTGATTGATTATAGCCTATTCTTAAAAGGGAAACAACTCATTTTTTTGAAAGCTCTGCCAAAAAAACCAAATCTTCAAACATCAAGCATGCTGCCCTCCAATGGATTTCCATGTCTGGCTCAGCCTGCTCTTTCTAACCCGAAATATGTGAAATACAAGCACAGTCTCCTGTAACTGACGCTCGTTCAGTGAACTGCTGTGTGTACAGCCACAAGAGTATGAGCTAAAGTTCAGGGAAAGAACAGGAAAACACAACACTTCATATGCAGGCAGGACTTGAACTCAGTGGAACTTCTGGCTATGGCCAGGAGCTTTGTTATTCATGCTAATGATGTTGTAAATGGATTCTAAAACAAACGACTCAGTAAAGGAAAAAACCCTACACCTATGCTAAATATGCTTCTTTTTCCTGTTTGAATATCAGCATTACACGTACAGCAGCAGCAACAATACAGTTGAATACAAGGGCTTACAGGACAAATTATGCAATATCAAAATAGATCTTAAAACAGTTTGCTTCCTAAAATCTGGTCTGGTAGAAGTTGGCCACCACCGTTTCAGCAGTCAGAAAACTCAGCAGCTCAAACCGTCCCGCTCGGCGAAGAGAAGGGCAACGGGTGACCAGATGGACCAGCCCGCCGCCCTCTGCGCGGGACATTTCAGGCCTTCAGTAACACAAGCGTCTCCTGAACTTAGTAAAAAAAAGACAAAACACGTCCCAGGCAGTAGAAACTCCAACCGCATAATCTAATTTAGAAACGAAGCTCAGTTTTAAACAGGGTGGGTAACAAACATCAACTCGCTCAGAAGCTGGGAGTTCTCCGATCATTAACGTATTGGAAAGAAAAAAAAGAAAAAAGAAAAAGCGGTGCCTTTCAACAGGATAAACTAAACGTCCGGTAAAAGTTGCAGATTTGAGCCAGGAGAGCAGCGGCTGTGGCACCCCCCGGTGCTCGGTACGAGCAAGCCCCCGGGCAGAGCTGCAGAGCTGCCCCGCCGGGCGCGGGGGGGACGGGTCCGGCTCCCGGGGCG
>Ga0065711_1005126_pt1 | contig 23611 bp, 28 predicted proteins | sample Hoacrofraction12_FD_59098 | JGI IMG/M metagenome (GOLD analysis project Ga0065711, IMG submission 59098) | Hoatzin crop microbial communities from Cojedes, Venezuela - Epithelial fraction 12 v2 (version 2) | ecosystem: Host-associated > Birds > Digestive system > Esophagus > Crop | place...
ACCTTGTCCAGGCGGGTCTGGAATATCTCCAGAGAAGGAGACTCCACAGCCTCCCTGGGCAGCCTGGGCCAGGGCTCCGTCACCCTCAGAGGGAAGAAGTTCTTCCTCACCCTGGGCTGCCACATCTGAGGGTCTCTGGCTCCATAAGCGTGGATGTGGTGGAGAGAAGGGAGTGGGACTCAGGGGACTTGTCAGACTGGAGGACTTTGTATCTTGGTGTTGGGGAAACCGCACAAGAAGGTCTGGGCTAAGGCAAGATCTGCCATACCTGGTTCCTTCTTGAGCAGTACATGGCTCCCCTGTTCTTACCGACCTCCCAGGGGAGCACGTGCCAGTGCTTCCTTTCGCTCTGGTAGCTTTTCTGCTTTTCATCTAAAGGCGTCCAAGGTGGGGTGGCCTCTGCCTTGTGTGATGAGAGATTGGTGGCGGTGCTGATTTTGATTAATTTCTTTCTAATACTGAGGAATCGTGCTGAAGTCGGCAGCCTGGATGCACATCATGCCCCCTTGGAAGGGCTTTGTTGCTCCACGTTGGGTCAGGGCTTGGTGGGGCCATCAGCTCCCAAACAGGGATTTTCTGCGTCCGCCCTGTGCTGTGTTTGCAGCACTTGTGCCCGGTCAGCCACATCTCCACTGCGCCTGTTCCTGGGCTCTCAGCATCTCCTGCTGCTCTGGTCTTCTTGTGCACAACCTTCAGCTGGCTCCCCTGGCCAGCTGTGCTTACGGGCAGACCTTCCCCACACATTGCTGTCCTTCCGTTGTAAAGCATTTTCTTTTCAGATCCTGGGGTCAGAAAGGCTGTGTACAGAGTCACTTTGAGAAGTCCTTGAGTGCCTGGTGCAATAGGAATGTGCTCAGGAAAAGAGGATTTCAGAGTCAGGAGGAGAAAGTGAGCAAGACACAGCTCTGAGTGGTGCATTGCAAGATGCTCCTGGGCTGAGACCCCCATGGTGCTTCCCTGGATGTGGGCTGTGGGGCTTACTGTGTACCTCCCAGGAGAGACTGTGCCCAGCAGAAACCTGCTCTGAGCTCTTGTCAGGAGGGGAATCACCACCCAGGGCCAGAGGGACAAGGGCAGGAGCTCTGGGGATGAGACCCCGAAATAAGAAATAGTTCCGAAGACTCTTTGATGGCCAAAAAGTCAATCTGAAAGGTCTGTGCCGTGGATGAACTTTATATCTCTTTAGGTCATTATATCTCTTTGCGTTGCCTGCCTCCATCTCAGGACACCCTGCAGCACCACTGCCTGCCCTGCCAACCCACGCATCCAAGCCAGCAGTTTCTGCCTCTTCACAAAGCCCAAGGGCTGCTTTTCCATGGAGGGGCCACTTTTACAAATTCATATTGGATTTAAAGGTCCTCGTGGGCTCAGTCATGTCCAAATGCAGCTTGGCTGCTGTTTAATTAACAGCCTAATATACATTTGTTCCTGACAGGGAAAATAGCCTGGCGAAAGCCCAGTGCCCTTTACGTGATGGATGGCAGAGCAAAGCGTGTGTCTGTGGGGCTGCGGGATGCGTTTGCATCTGTGCATTCATCTCCGTGTGTCAGACCCTCGCCCAGGACCACACAGAGATCAGCAAAGCCTCCTGGCCTGCAGCTCAGCTCGGTGCGGAGGCAGGAACGCCTCTGCTCGCTGGAGCGGCTTTGGCTCTGCGAGAGGCAGCAGAGCCCCAGCCTGGGGACAGGGGTCCCAGAGAGGGGAAATCCTGCAGGACCCCGAGAGCCCATGGGCAGACACTGTAATTTTCTGCTAGTGCTTAAGATGAGATGTGCAAAGGTCTTGTTCAAAGACAAAGCTTAATTCTGTGTTGGATGTGTTACTATTACTGTGCTATAATAATTGGGAAGCAAGAGGGAGTACCCCCAAGTGTCCCAGAGTGTCAGGGCATTTCTCTCTGGCTTCTGCTGTCAGAATATTCCTCCTTCGACATGGAGAGCCCTGCACTGCGAGGCAGGAGCGCGTGGGACCATGCACGGAGCAATGCCTGCCACGGAGGCTGCGGGGCTGGGGCAGGGCTGGGGTGGGGTGGGAGGCAGCTGCAGGGTCTGAGGGGCTGCTTAGCCTCTGACTGGGTTGCAGGGGGGTGCCAAGGCACAGGGGGTGATGGGGCAGAGGGAAACACTGAATCCTCCTTGCCAGTGCCAGGCGGTGCTACTGCTGCCCAGACGAGCTGGGAGATGGAGCGCTGGGGCCAGGCTTTTATGAAATGTCCTAGCGAGGCCGGCCAGAGGCACCCTGAGAAAGCAGGGCTGTGGGAGGGGGGCTGCTGGGGGCAAAAACCACGGCTCTGATCGCTGTGCAGGCCAGGCTGGTGGACACTTAGGATTATCTAGGCTCTGTCATCAGTGAAGGAGCCTCTTTCACAACTGTGTGTTCAGCAGATTGTGGTATAGGGCTGGAATGGGGAGAGGGCAAGAAAGTATAATAAATCCCTTGGAGATCCTTGAGGGAGATTCGTCATCTCAGCTCACACAGAAGGGGTAACGAAGCAGGCTTATTGTCCATAACAGCCAGTGACGTGTCTGTGCCTCTGTGCCACCTTTGCATGGGGATGGAGAGAGAGTTTGGGACGGAGTGATCAGCAGTGGCTCATCCTTCTTGTTTGCAACACAAAAAGCCTTTTTCTTGCTCCTGGCTGGTCTCCAGCAAGGGAAGCAAACTCAATTAATGTGATGGCTGGGAAAAGGCAGGCTGACTGGCATTTAGCATCGCAGCTTTTCAGAGGCAGTAATTCTTCAGCGTGGTTCGTTATGAACTGCTGTGGCAGTGGTGGGCATCCGTCCAGCTCCAGTCAACCACAGGTCTGGGGGCCTTGGCTGGGAATGGCCAGGGCTTTCTTGCCTTGGGTTAGACCGCAGGATAGGTGAGGATGTGTCTTTCTGCTAGATGGGTCCGCAGCCGGCTTTGTCACCCAGCTGTTCTTTGCAGAGGCGTGCCTCAGTTTCCCTTCTTACAAAAATGGGGGTGACAGATGCTTTGGATGTTAACGGCAGAGGGGTGCGAGTGGCTCAGCAGTGGGTTGGAGGGGATGAGGTAGCTCCTGACATCAGCCAGGCTGCTCGAGAGAGTCCCATGGCCCCGGCTGGGGCAGGGATGCAGCGGAGGTTGCAGCAAGGCACGTGGAGGTGACGCGCATCCTGCACGCCGCAGGGCTGACGGCCACGTGGGTGCCGGGAGCAGCGCGGCCGTGTTGGTGGGGACCTTCCCCTCGTGATGACCTGCTGGGACGGTGGAGGAGCAGGGTGGAGCGCTGCCGTGGCTTCGTCGCTTCCGGCACCTGAGCTGGCTTCCCGGAGCCGGCGTGAGATCTGGGCACGGAGAAGGGCCGAGGCGGCAGACGTGCCCCTAGGCACTGCCGCAGTGCAGCCGGCATTAATGATCCCAGCGGCCATGACTCCCAGCCTAGCTTTCTGCTGGGGCAAGAGGCAGAGAGCCCTGAGATGAACCTCAGCTGCAGCCTCTGTGCTGGATTTTTGGGGATCTGAACTTGGAGAAAAGCTGAATCCTTGACCTACCACTACCTGGACAAAGCTTGGGATACAGGACCCAAGGCTCTGCTCTGAGTCTAAAACCTCATTTTTTCTGCTCATTTCTAGGCTTTGCTTAGATCATTGCCCTGACTGGATATGCTGAAGCTGGTGAGGTTTTTCCTTCAAGCCATAAACGATTTTTTTCCCTCTTCCTATACCCGAAAAACATTTTACGGGAGCCAGAGACACTCTGCGCCCAGCTGGCTCCCGGTCTGAGGGCCCGATCCTTCACGCACACCCGTGAGCCAGGGGGTGAGCCAGCCCATTGCTATCAGAGGAACTTCACACGTGCAGCCGAGGATGGACGTGGACTCCCTGGCTAATTGGGATCCTATGGGAGAAGCGGAGGGGGAAAAACCAGCAGGAAGGGAGTGAGTGTGCGTGTCACGGTGCAAATGCAGTGACTCAGGAGATGCACATGTCCACCTAAGGGGCTCAATTAACAGCGTTTTTAATAATGATTATTACAGGACTTGACTCAGCAGTGAAAAACTCTTTGAAGTTGAGAAGTGCTGCACTTCACACCTGTTATTAAAATATATTCCCACTTAGTGGACCCTGCAGTCAGCATCTCCTCGTGTGCAGCGCCCTGGAGGTGAGGTTTTGCTGGGACAGGCACCAGCCAGAGGGAGGGCCTCATGTTTATTATCTGTGCTGGATCAAACACCTCTACTTTGCAAGTGGCCATTCTTCTTTCCTTCTGATGCATTTTTACCGCCTGCGGCAGACATTTGTAGGGCAAAGGGACCTAGAGATCTAATTTTGCTCTAATGCTCTTGTTTCTAGACAGTGGAAATGTCCAGGGAAAGCTGGTTTTGATGCTCTTTCCCCTCACTCTCTGAGGTGGTAAAAGCATGAGCAAAGCAGACCTTCAAATACGAATCCCCCAAGACCTCCCTGGCTTTGCCCTTTGCCACCTGAATCAGACAGACATGAGAATGGGCTCCGAGATCTACTTTATGGATCAAGCATCCATACGCTTGGCTTAGGGAGCAAGATTATTTCTAGTGAGTCTGCTGCTAAGCCACTGTCCGCATCCTGAGTCCACGTACATGTTGGGACCCTCACGGTGCCCTGGCTCATCTGCTCGCATGTCTCAGGCACACATGTGCCTGTCCAGAGCACACATAAACAGAAGAACAACCGTTCACGCGCTGGAGTCCCACCGCCAGTGTCACTGGCTCTTTAATCCAGCTCCATCAATAATTTACACCTCTCTTGCAATTCATCAAATATTTATCCTCCCCATGAATTTCCCAGTCTGGACATGTCACTACGAGGGTAGAGGCGAGGGCTGGGGAGTTACCTCTCCTGGAAACTCAGCATTGCTGCAGTACTGGCAGCTCCCTCCTCTCCTTCTGCTGGCTTCACGGCTCCTTAACCCTGTGACCTCCTGCCCTTCTCCCTAGCACCCATCTTTGAAGCCTTTCTGTGCTTCTGTGAGAGGTGTTGAAGGCTCTGGATACAGAGGTCCTGCAGGGTTTGTGGGACTTCTTGGCCCTTACACAGTTTTGAACCTTTTGACTAACTTGCTGAATTTGCCAGCATGCTCAAGGTTGTGCTTACTAAGTGTCTACAGATTTTGTGAAAATAAGTGCGTGGTGGAGCTACTACTGGTGCTCCCACAAGGGGAAAGCTGAGCGCACCTCATAGCAGCTCTCAGGGAATACATCCAGGAAGCTCGTGCTTTGGGTCCAAATAATCTCCAGCTTAACCTCTGGGCACTGTCTTCATTGCTTTTGCCTTTTGCAGGATCATTTCCCTTCGGTATTACGTAGCTGAGATGTTGGCAAAGCCTGAGGATTGCTAACTAGCCATTCCACCAGCCGGGTGGCTCTGCTCCGGCTCCGCTGTTCCCTGAACAGCAGTGTCCAGAGTGGGCAGGCGGGAGCCCACCTGCGGCACGGGAGGGTGAGTGTGCCGGACGAGGCTGCTACTGGGTCTTGTGCATGAGCGCTAGCGATGCAGATGCGAAGCAGCAGCAGAAAGAAGTCCCTCAGCTCCTGTGATCTCCATGCTCTTTCCATGAGGTAGTTTTCAGACTCTTTCATGTGAGACGAGCCGTAGCACAGAGTACGTGGGGTCTGGGAGAGGGTTCTGGGCTCTGCTGCTCCCAGCTCTTGTCAACACAGGTCCTAAAGCAGCAAGAAATAAAGTAACACAGACTGAAGGTCCCAAGTGTCCATTTGCCTTCTAGAGTCCTGGTGTCACCAGGACTGGGAGCTGAGGTCCTCGTGGCGGAGGGACAGTGCTTGGCTCCTCTACAGCTCATTGAAATGGTGGTGAGGAAACGAGCAGGAGCTGCATCGAGCCAGAGCTCTGCCAGAGCCCTGCTGCCCATGGGGAGTTGCTCTTGAGAGTGATGGAGCAGCACAACCTTAATAAAAGGCTTTGCCTTATCCACGTGCGTGAAGGGAGGGCGCCTTGTTGACAGATACTGCTGCTGGCTGCATATCATTAGCACACACACTTGGGCGAAGGCTGGTGCCAGCAGGGGTGTGAACTAGCTCTTGTTTCAGCAGATCATAAATACAGAGGACTGCCAGGAGGACGGACTTCCCTTCAGTCCTAGGTTTGTGTCCATCCCGTCACAGGAGGCAGGAGATGGGGACAAGTGGTTGTGCCCCGTCAGCAGCTTGCTGGGGTAGGGGCCAGCACGGTGTGAGAAGAGATGCTAATGGCATTAGTCGAGTGTCCAGCTCTTGAGGAGTGCAGAAACCTAATCTCCACTTTCTCTGAAACTGGATTCTCAGGATGTGCTAATACCAATGTGCTTCAAGCCATGCAATTGAAACCAAGCGTGGTACAGCAAAAACCCCCGCAGAACCCCAACCCCAAGGCCAATGCCAGCAACTTTGCTCTTATTCTCTGCTGATGATGTGCCCTCTTGTGCCCTGAATTCCCCCAGGCACCAACGAACAGGAGGGTGGGAAGGTGCAGCAGCTGGTGGGTTTCAGAACCAATGCTGAGGATGGCCGTTTCATGGTGGTGCTACCATCATGGTGGGAACACATGGTGTCCCACACAGAATGTGGTGTATGGAGAGGTATTGTGGGATGTCCCTCCATGGAATTTGACTGAAGCCAAGATCTGAAGATCACATCTTACTTGCATTTAATAGGATGCTTGAGAATTGAAACTTTATAACAAGCTGAGCTAGAATCAGCTCCATATTTCAGTTCTGGGCTGTTCAGAATCTGGCTTGAGTCCCTCCGAAACTTGGTTTGATGCAGGAACATCGTCTCCTGAGAGCTAAATTCCAGTCATGGGAATAATCACAGACTTGTGCGTCAGGCATGTGATTCCATGTCAGCTGTACACCCCTCTAGAAGACCCCCTTAAAATTAAGCTGTTGGAGCTGGAGGCATGTAGCTTCGTGTTTTGAGGAGGCAACAGTTCGTGGTGCTGATTTGCCCCTGTATAATCGGGAATATCTCAGTAGAGCCTGCCATCATGCCTGCGTGCTAACCCATTGTTTTTCTTGCTGTCTAGGGGTGATCCAGACAAATGTGACATCTGGGGGAACACCCCTCTCCACCTGGCAGCAGCCAATGGCCACCTGAACTGCCTTTCCTTCCTCATCTCTTTTGGGGCCAACATCTGGTGCCTGGACAATGACTACCACACCCCGCTGGACATGGCAGCCATGAAGGGGCACATGGAGTGTGTGCGATACCTGGACTCTATTGCTGCCAAGCAAAGCAGCCTCAACCCCAAGCTGGTGAGCAAACTGAAGGACAAGGCCTTTCGGGACGCGGAGCGGAGGATTAAGGATTGCGTGAAGCTGCAGAAGAAGCACCACGAAAGGATGGAGAAACGGTACAGAAAGGAGATGTCAGATAATTCGGACACCATGAGCTTCTCCAGCTATTCAAGTAGCACCTTAAGCAAGAAGTTCCAACACATGTCTATGGTGACTTCCCTGCCATACTCACAAGCCACCATCCATGGCACAGCCAAGGGAAAGACGAAAATACAAAAGAAGCTGGAGAAGAAGAAGCAGGTGGATGGGACATTCAAGATCTATGAGGATGGGAGGAAAAGCGTGCGGTCTCTGTCTGGTGTGCAGCTGGGGAACGATGTCATGTTTGTGAAGCAAGGCACATATGCCAGCCCCAAGGAGTGGACTCGGCGTAATATCAGAGACATGTTCCTCACAGAAGAAGACACTGTCTCCCGTGCCATAAGTGACCCGGGCTTGCACATGGACTCGGCCCACTCAGAAGTCAGCACTGACTCCGGCCACGACTCCCTGTTCAACCGCCCTGGGCTGGGCACAATGGTGTTCCGGCGCAACTACGTCAGCAGCGGGCTTTTTGGGATTGGCCGGGAGGATGCTGGCACACTGGGTGAAGACGACACAGATGGGGTAGGTGTCAAACTGCGGAGCCACCTGCAGCGCTCGCCAAGTCTCAATGATAGCATTGGCAGTGCCAACAGCCTGCAGGAGAGGAACGCGGAGGAGCTACCCTGGGACGAGGTGGAGCTGGGCTTAGATGATGATGACGAACCAGACACCAGCCCCTTGGAGACTTTTCTGGCTTCCCTGCACATGTTTGAGTTCATTTCCATCTTGAAAAAGGAAAAAATCGACTTGGAGGCCCTCATGCTATGCTCAGACAACGATCTGAAGAGCATCAATATCCCACTGGGCCCCAGGAAGAAGATTGTGGATGCCATCCAGAGGAGACGACAAACTCTGGAGAAGCCAGGTGTCATTGTAGACACTGAACTGTAAGTAGGATATGGGACCTCTGAGCAATTAAACCCTTCAGCAGGTGGAGATGTGGCAAATGTAAGGTCTTGTTTTCAACCCACTTGGAAGAGTAGGAGCCCATGTAACCTCAGTGCTTCTGTGTGTGGGCAAATACCTGCTTGTGTGGAAACAATGAGAGTTTGGAGAGGTGGTAATAGTGGTAGTTCGTTACTCAACAGCCCTAATGTGGCTGGGCAGGACATGAAGCCCTTGTTTTGTTTCATAACCTATATGAATGCAGACTGCTGTGTGGTCTGATTCTTCTGAGACCTTGTAGCTGGGATTTTCAGCCACGCTCAGGCTTGTCTTGACTCTTCACCTTTTGAAGGCGTTAGGAAATCAACCGCAATTCCCGGTGGGAGCAGGCTGACGGCAATGCCCAGTGGCATTGGGAATCCTTCCCCAAATGCTTGAGATCTTACTCAAACCTTTGAAGATTGTGTATCTGGGTTGGAGTTGTTGCTGTCTTATGGTGTTTCCAGGGTATGGTTGGCTTGGTTCGAAGGACCATGAGCCTGCCGTGGTGGTGAAGGGAAGGCATTAGTGTGGGTCTCCCCACTGTCACATCTGCTGACGCCCCAATCCACTGTGGGCTTCCCAGCCCTCAAACATCTGTGTGCTTCTTGCTGGTTTTACAGGCTTTCAGTACAGCTCCGTCTTGGGTCCTCAGGGTGCTGACAGGTTTTCCTCTTTCCCTTTGCAGATAGCAGCTGTGTCTTTTTTTTTTTTTTAAATGATCGAGAAACAAACCCAGTTCTAAGTTGCCAGAAAACACATGCCAGAGACTGTCTTCCTGGGGCAGCTGAAAGCTACAGCCATCCCCACCAGTCCCTCCAGACAGCCCTCCTGCTCCCTCGCTCTGCTCCCTGTCTGTGCGATGCTCCCAGGTGGTTCCTGGCATGGCGGGACAACTGATGAGATCGGACCAGGCAGCTCCAACCTGCCAACCTTGAAGGGACGATGATCTCCTGCTTGCTGGAGGAACAAGCGTGCTGCCCAGCTGGCTAGGACTCTGTGCCGTCATGGGCTGAGGGACCACGCGAAGCCACGAACAGAAAGAAGTATGTGAAGGTATTTTCGAAGGGACCCAAAATAAATAATTACACCCATTCTTTCTTGAGCAAGCGGTTAATTGGGGTTTGGGCTGGAGGAGCAGGGGGATGGGGAGTCCTGGCCCCTCTCCTGGTTCTTGGCTGCTTTGGTACAGTAGCTTGATGCTATGTTTTTGGAAGGGAGTTTTGATTACTTTGGTTTGGGGCTGTTCAGCTTGAGACGTGCCAGCCCTGACTTTTGCCAGCAGGTGCCCAGCATGTCTGTGAGTCCAGTCTGTGCTGTCTTGAGCGTGACAATCTGAAAGGAAGCTGGGGTTTTGAACCTGTTGGTTGCTGGTCCAAAGGCTGTCCCAGGGAAGCAGAGCTTCTGCCCTATCTCTCCAGGGCACCGAGCTGCATAAGCAGTTTCTGTGCACAGGACCTTGACATTCGCCTCCAGGAGCTTCCCAGGACCAAGCGCAGCACCAGGCTGCAGCCCAGAGCCTATTCCAAGCATCCCTGATGCATCAGTGCTCAAAACACAGCCCAGCTCCGAATCGTGGCATTAGCTGTTTTCCACAGACCCATCGCATCTCTTGCTCACCGCTGCACTTGCTTTCCAAGACCTCAGCTCCCAGCTCCACTGCACCAGCTGACATGCATGATTTACGGGCAGCTCCTGGGTGGAAGGAGTGTTTCTGGGGTGCAGCAGCGGGATGGGGTCCTCTGCCCTCCCCACATAGCCTCATGGGACAGAGTCAACAGCCCCTTGCCATGGGGAGCTGGCAACGTGCCTGTTCAGGCTGTGATGCGAACTCCCAGATCAGAGAAATGCCGCACGTTGTTACTGGTACTGCTTACCCAGCCTTATCTCAAGGATGCAAATGATAAGGAATGACCTGGGCACAGTAACTCCTGGCAGTCTGGATGTGCTCAGCCCGGGTCTGGCTGGGGTCTGGACCACGCTTGTCCCTTCGGAGCGGTGGAGGCCGTGGTTTTGCTGCTTGAAGGGTGGGGATTTGTTTGGTGTGGAGTTGTGCTGCTCCCTGCCTGTGCATGCCCTCTGTGTGTGTGTGTGTAGGGGAGGAGAAATACCCTTTGCAAGCTGGATCTCTGTCCTGCTGCCCGCTACGTGGCTGAAGCCCCACCGGGCATGGAGTGGGGTCTCTGGTCCCAGCCTTGTGCCACTGCGCACAGAGATGCCATGGCATCAGCTAAACACCACCGCTGCACCAAAGGTCCAAGATCTTTCTGCATGGATGCAAACCGAGAAGGAGCTTTTTAAAATTTCTTTTTTTAGAGCTAAAAGTGCTTTAGATTTGATGTTACAAGTTCTGCCTAACTCTTGGTTTGATTTCCAGGCAAAAGGGCAAGCGATCCCACGTGCTGAGTCTGCAAGTTCTCCGTGCAGGCTGCGTGGTGCCTGGGCCCCAGCACCGTTTTCTTTGGTCCCTCTCCAAAGCCCTGGGCTGCCATCCCAGCAGGGAGAGTGGTGGCTGGGCTCGCTAATGTCACAGCTCCCTCTGCCGGGACCGGGTCTGGGAGAGCAGGATGGGACCCACTGCCAGCCAGCACACGAGGCAGCAGGGATGCGGCGTGGCAGAGGGATGGCCACCCAGTCCTGCTGCGAGCAGGACCTGTAACCCAAGGCTGGCTTTCAGGTGAGGTTACAGTGGCAAAATTCATCCCCTTCGTTGTGCACATGTGTGGCTTCATCCAAGCCCTCTGCCCTCGCTCTGGGTAATCGGCAGAGCACTGGCTGCCCACCACGAACCAGCTCCCAGCTCCAGTTTCCCCAGTGAAGAATCGTGCCATCAGGTTTGTGCCAGACAAGGGAGGGGAGCAATTTCCCCTGGCTCGCATTGCTGTCGCTCCAGTGCAATGGGGACCAGTTTATACCAGCAGATGACAGGAAGAAACGGATCTATTGGCCTGGTGCCCACCAGAGCCTTTCAAGGGCTGGGCGTGGGGGTGCGGTGGATGTTTGGGGGCTGCTGAGCAGCTGGGGTCTGCGCACTCCCTAACTTTGCCATTTTGCTTAGGAGCACCAAAGCAGTTGAAGTTGGGCTGGTGCAGACAGAGATCCCTTCTCCCAACTTGTCTTTCCTCCAAAGAGCTGGTGAAAGGGTTTGGTGATACGACAGTACCCAAGTGCCATGGGACATGTGCCCACGCAGCCAAGAGCAAGCCCAGAAATGCTGCTTAGGATTGCCAAGCTCCGAGACCAACGTGGTCACCTCCATGACTGCAGGGAGAGACCAAAACTGAGCCATGGCACCAGTGCAACGTTGCAGAGCCCAAGAGACGGGCTCAGGCCCACAGCTGCTCCGGGTGCGCTGAGGATGGGCTGCGGGCATGGACTGGCTGTCAGAGATGATGGCAGCCCCAGAGCAAGTCCCCGCTCTTTGGGGTTGTGTGTGTGTTGCTTGGCTTTGGTCCTCCGTTTCCAACCAGGTTGTCTCCCACAAAGCATGGGGATGCAGCTCTTGCAGGACAGGGTGTTCAAACCCCCCAGCCTCTGGTTTCCAGCTTTCTCTGTCCGGCTGAGTTGCTGCATCCCACTGGGCTTGTGATGGAGCCAGGCTGTGGGCATGGGGAGGGGACATGGCTGTCCCCGTGTCCTCAGCAGAGCCGGGCCCCATCGCTCCCCTGCCCGTCGGCAGCCTGGCCTCCGCCGGGGAGCCTCGCTGGTGCTAATTGCATCTATTCCATGGCCGAGAACAACAAACTCCTTTTGGAGAGAGAGCTTGTGAAAGCAGGGTGGAGGCCAGGGCTGGCACACCCTGGAGAACACCCTTAAATGCCCTCCAAAACAGAAACCGAGCCAGGCGGCAGGTTTCCCCGTCCCGGGGCTGCCAGCCAGCAAAGAGCAGCCTTCATCTCTGCCCAAGGCCGAGTGTGCCCATGGCACCTGGGCGGTCGGACACGGCGCGGGACCTGCGGGCACTACGGTGGTGGATGGGAGCATCTCCTCGGCAGGCAGCCTGTGATCCTGGGGACAGTGGTCCCTTAACGCCCCAAGCCATGAGCACAAAACCGCTCTGTGCTGCTGCCTCTGTTAAATTGGCCTTCCCAGCAAAACCAGTCCCCTGGGTTTAGCTTGGATATGTATTTCCCTGTCCCCGATGGTGCAGGATGTGGCATGCAGGGAGCAGAGCGAGGCCAAGGGTCCATGCCAGTGGCCTGGCCATGGCACAGACACCCCAGCCTTGCGCTGGACAGCCACGGCTCCTCAACTGCAGGAACATTGTTGACAAAAGTGATGCCGATTCGTAGGCTCTGCCCTTGTCCCCAAGGAGATGTGTTGGCACTTGCTGTCACTCAGGTGCTTTTGTCTCCCTGTCCCTGGGTGCTAGCTGAGCCCCCCGCCCCGAGCGCAGTCTGGAGGGGGGAGAAGGCAGGGGAGGTTTTTGAGGATGCTGGAGGGTGTGCAGTGGTGGTGTAGGAGATGCAGGTGCTGAGTGAGCATTGCAGCATCCCTGCTCGGCTGCTGGGTACCACAGCTGGACTGGGAGGACACACGGCTCCTTCCCCCAGGCTGCCAGCAGCACTGGGGTTACTGGCTGCTCCCCTCTGACAGCACGAGTGCTCAGCCACGCCACGCGGGGCTGGCACGGGAACCAAGAAAGGACATCACCCATAGGACACCAGGTAAGTCCTACGGGCAGATGGGACCATGGGGAGGCATCTCCCTTGGGTGGGAGCACTTAGTCCTCAGCGCTGCCCGATGCTCCTCTCCTCCATCCTCACCCGGAGCCGGTGACGGCGCCCACACCGGAGGGTGCTGCTGGGGTCCGGGACCTGCCAGGCCAGCGCGGGCCGTTGCGCACCACTTGCTAAATTATTTCCTGCCCATCCCACCGGGGATTCACTTCCTGGCCGAGCGGCTGAGTAAGGTGCAGTGGCAGGAACGGCGGCGAGCGCGAAGGGGCTCCGTGCAGAGCACCCACGGCACGCCCTGGCTTTGCCATGCCTTGCACGGTGCCCCCGGTGCTGCTCCCCAGCAGCCAAGCGCAGAGCTGGGGGCAGCATTGGTGCAGCCTGGGTTGCAGAGGGCACCTTGCAGGGGCCTCACGTTGGCTTTTGGACCCTCCACCGCTTGTTCCCAAAACCCAAGGGCTCTAAAAGGCAGTGGCTTGGACGTGGCTCAGTGTGTCCTCCCTGAGAGAGAGCTGCCGAGCGGGCCAGGGAAGCGGGAGAAATGGAGCAGCATTTTCTTTTAATGCTAGCTTTAGGTATTAACAGGGCAAATTATTTTCTATGTCTGCTTCATGCAAATCATAAATTTTAGCAAAATATCAGGCATTGCTGTGGATTCTGCCACCAAGTGTCTCAGGGCTGGAGTGAGTTCCCCGGTACTCATCGTCCAGGTCTTGCTTTCTGCCGGGGTGGCTGGAGGAGCAGGGGTTCACCCCAAAGCATTGCTGGGGGCAGCTGGGGCAGAGCGAGGTGTGGGGCATCACTGGTGCCCTGGGCCCGTCTGCCTTTGGGGTCTGCCCGCAGCGCCTGGCGCAGGCAGGCGGTTTGCTTGAGGTGCAAGGCAGGGAGATGCTCCCTCCTGGGCGTTAAGCTAAAATCTCTGCCTGCCACTGAATGAGGGTCAGGAGCAGGGCAGCACCTCCCACAGGGCTTGGTGCAGGGCCAGAGCTCAGGTTTGCTCTGTAACTGTGGGGTTGCAGCTGCAATAATTTTTTCCAGCCTCAGCAAGGGTATGGAGCTGTTTTTGCAGAAGCATGCAAGGAACTGCACCTTCTGCAAGACCCCCCCAGAGCCCCTCAGCACTCAGGCTGGGTGGGCTGGGGGCGAAGGGCGAGCTGTGGGGTAGCCTGGAGCTGGAAAAGCCAGATGTCTTCGACTAGGCTCCTGCCCCAACAGCATGGAGAGAGGGAGGGATTTAAGGGCTCGTAGTTGGGGACTTCAGGCTGGGGGGACCTTTGGCTGGGGCAAGAAGTGGCTGTGGTCAGGGATGTGGCATTGGTCTGGATTCATCCCCCTGAGCTCTGGCAGTGCTTCTGGGGATAGGTGTGCTTCGAGCCCAGGCACTGCCTGATCTTTGTCCCCAGCTGCTGAACATCCCTGGTCCCCCACCACACCGGGGCTCCTGGCTCGCTCTGGCAGGGCCCTGAAACCAGCACTGAGGACAGGGTTGTGTCCAGCATTGCTGGTGGGGATGCCAAAGCTGTGGGGAACTGTGTTTTAGGAGGACTGGACTCCAACCCCAGCGATGGAGCCACTCCACGTGCCGAGGTGAGGGCACCGAGCATCCCTGCACAGCCCCCAGCCAGTGGGCATCTCCTGCCTGAACTGGGGGGCACGTGGGTCCCGGAGGTGGTGGTGGGTGGGTAGGGGCTGGGAAAGGCTGTGTAGCTGGGACAATACCAGCACTGGCTCCTCGGTAGCACCGCTAGCCAAGACCACGCGGTTGGCTGGGGTCAACACCAGCACTGCAGGACTAGTGCCCCCGACAGCCGGTACATCCTCCCCCGGACACTTCGGTGGGAGAAAGCCCAGGGGCAAAGGCACTGGGGGGGCTGTGGGACCCCCAGCTGGCGTGGGACTGAGCCAGTGCCCATCAGGGCACGTGTCACAGTGTTGCTGCCCTGCGGCACTGGGGCCCTGCTCGTGGCAGAGCCCTGCGATCCCTGCCTGGGCCCCTGATCTTTCACAGAATCACAGCATGGTAGGGGTTGGAAGGGACCTCTGTGGGTCACCCAGCCCAACCCCCTGCCCAAGCTTTATCTAAGCTTTAACCTTTTCGGATGCACTTTGACAGCAATTATGTTTTCCTGCTGCAGGACACTGACCTCCAACTCGCCAGCGCTCTCCAAAGCCAGCAGAGCCACCAAGCCCTGAAGGTCCTGGCAGGACCAGGAGCTGCCGTCACCAGAGGAGACACCCAGGTGGAGGCTGGACCACCCGAACCCTCGCAGGACTGCACTGGGAGCAGCAAACACAGGGCTACAAGGGGTGATCCAGCCCAGAAACCACCTAAACCCAGGCAGTAAGCCCTATGCAAGCCTTTAAGCACTGGTGGGGGTGGATTTCTTTGGGGTCTCCTCCCCGGCTCTGGTGAGGCTGCAGCCCAGGTGCGGGTTGCAGCAGGGCAGTGCCGGCAGCGGGCTGAGCACGATGCTGCTCTCACCCGAGGACGGGCTCTGCCCTCGTGAGAGGCGCTGGGGACGGGTCCGGCTGCTACAGCATCCCCTTGTTCCCCACCCGCTATCTCAGCGCCGGGAAGCGGCAGAGCTCGGCTGGCACGGCCGCCTCGCACCAAAACCCGGCGTTGGCGCCGGGGACACTCGCCCACGCTGTGTTTTGGAAACGCACCCGCGGTCAGGGTGGCTGCCCACCACGCTTCCCCGTCCCCGGTGCCACCGGCCGCGGGCACTGCTGGCGAGAAGCACAGAGGAGCCCGCGGCCGCTCCAGCGGGACGGCGGAAGGCCTGGACGGGGCATGGAAAAGCTCCCGGCAGCTGGGCCGGCGGCTGCCTTTTACCTCTGCTGTGCTAAACCCCCAGCCTGGCCCTTCTCCACAGACACAAACAACCCCCGAGCTTGGCACCGGCGGCTCGGCTGGCGTGCCAGCACCCGGGGGCGGCTGCGGGCCACGGCACGGGGGTCAGGTGAGGCTGCTGCCCCCCAGCCCCTCGGGGTGCCCAGCACGGCAGAGCTCCCACGTGAGCACCCGTTATTTCAGCTGCCCCGTCCCCCTCGGTGGTTCGGAGATGGGGGGCTCCCGCGGGGTCCTGCGAGGCCAGGGAAGGCTGAGCAGCACGGCTGCCCACCTGGGGAGGGACGGGGAGATGCACGAGGCAGCCGTGGCCCCATCCAAGCCTCTGCCTCCCGAGGTGAGAGCCCAGCCCTCAGCCCCGCTCAATAACCGAGCTAACGAGAGCCGCTGTCAACACGTCTGCAGCTCCCCAACCCGCGCGGGGAAGGACGCCTCGCTCGAGGGACCCGGGAGGAGAAACCTGTTTCACTGACCTTGCTCCATCACCGCCTTGGTGGCTGCGCCGTGGGCGAGTCCGGGGCTGCGGTGGGGGACGAGTGGTCCGGCCACCCCTCAGGGGCACGGCGAGGAGGAGGAGGAGCGGGGCCAGGGCCGCATCACCAGCAGGTCAGGGTGCTGGGGGACCCGCCGGGCGGGAGAGCGAGACCCGCTGGGTCGAGGCCGCGTCTCGGCGTGGCTCCTCGCCTGCCAGCGGAGCCTTGCTCCACCCCTCATCAGCTAATAAAGCCTCCGCCGCGCGGTCCCTCCTTTGCCACTGACTCACGGGCTGACCTAGCCCAATCCCCGAACTGCCCCGCACCTCCATTTTCTGACCCATAAAGCAGGGCTCATCCTCACCGCTCTCCCGCGTCCTTGCATAAGGGCACCGGGTGCCAAAGCAAACCCCGCAGCGCTTTGCTACCCACGAGTGATGCCCGGGGGGCAACGGCGCGCGCTCGACAGCCGCGTGTGGGCTCGGCTACCCATGCCCAAGATGTGTGAACCCCGGCTGTAGGTTTTGTGGGTGCTGCGCAGCCCCCGAGGGCACTGAGAGGCAGCCAGGAGCCGGCCACTGGTTGCACCCGCAGGCATCAGCTCCCCAGAGGTTCTGCTTGTGTTCCAGGGGCTGGGAAGGGGAGGTGAGCAGCATGTGCAGTTCTTGGCACGGCGTTCTGCCTGCTCCGGTGCCAGGGAATGCCTTTGCCCTGCTGCCCTGGTGCTTTGTCACAGCTCCAGCACCCCGAAACCCAGCCGGTCAGGTTTGGAAAGCTGGTCAGGGATGGCTGGGGAGGTGGAGGCTTTCTGGGTGCCAGTCGGGCTGTGCTGGGCTCATCTCCACTGCTGGCCAGGGAGCAGCCCTGGCCACATCCCGTCCCCTCTCCCCTGGGAGAAGCGTGAAAAACATCCCCTTTATTGCTTTGGTTGCTTTCAAAGACAACAGCAAAGGCTGCTCCGTGTGAAGCAGAACCACGTCCCAACGGGTGCCAAAGGGGAGGATGAGCATCCTTGGGTCGCAGCAGGGACCAGGTCACAGCACCCACCAGCATCCCTGTGGGAAGGGTGTTGGGCAGAGGGGCCCGTGGGGCACCCAGCAGGTGCGGGGATCCCCAGGGAGTGGGACCTCAGAGCTCTGAGCCCCAGGACCAGCTGCAGTGCCGAGTCAGCATAGGCAGGGAGGGAAGCAGGAGCCGGCTCAGCCACGGCCCAGCGCTGCCTGACGTAAGAGGTTATACAAGCCCACGTGGGCAGGGTGCTGGCAGCAGCACCGGCATATCTGTGACTGCAGCCCTGCTCCTGCTCTGGGATAACGCCTGCAGGAATGGGGACAGCCCAGCCCCCCACCTCATGAAAGCCCTGGGTGGCCGTGGCACCCCGGAGCAGTACCCACGATGGATGCACAGGCTGCCTGGAGGAGCACGGCAGGGCTGGGCAGCACCCACAGAGGGGCAAAAGCCAACCTGGAGAGGGGTGAAGATGGTCTGGTGGTATCCACATGCCCAAGAGCCGTGCTGGGGTGGAGGGTAGCAGGGTGCCTGGCTGGTGGCTCAGGGAAGAGGAGGAGGGCAGGGACACCACTCGCCTGGAGCAAGCGGGTGGGAGAGGGCACAGAAGAGTGCTGGGAGCTGGACGGTGCTGGGACGTGGTGCTGAGCTCTGTTATCCCCGTTCGCAGGAGCAGGGCGAGGCTCCAGGGTGCCAGTGGAGCATCGTGCCTCCTCACCTGCCAGCACCGGGTGATAGCTCAGCCCCCGGTATCCGAGGCAGCTGACCGAAGGGGTTACTCACCCAGCCCGGGCTCGCTCGGCTCCGGCGGGCAGGAATGCCGCGTGCTCCAACTTCCCCCGGCGAGCACCAGCGCTGCGGCCGGGCACGATGTCCAGAGCTGGAGCTGGGTTTGACCGAGTGCGAGATGGTGGGGAGGGGGCCAGGCATTGCGGGTGCCTCCTGGGTGGCTTTCCATGCCGGGGGGATGAGAAGGCTCCTGGCCCTCCCGGGACACCGGGGGCTGGAGGAGGTGACACGGGACGGGTGCCATCCTCTCCAAAGGGCACCATCTTGGCAGCTGGTTCTAAGAGCTGTCCCAGCCCTGACAGCTGGATAAGGCTGTGTTGGGACTGAAGGCTGAACCAAATCACCTTTTTACACCGTTTCTTTCCCAGAATGATTGGGCCTGTAAAGAAGGAAGGGGAGCCAGCAGCAGTCACCGTCTCTCCTCAGATGTCCTCCCCATCCCGGCTCCCCACAAACAGAGCCTTCCCAAAGGGCTGAGGGCAACGTGTCCGGTGCTTCAGTGGGGCAGGGGATGGGCATGGGAACCCACTCACAACATCACTGTGGACTTGTCTTCTGGAGAGGTAATTTTGTTGACCACAGGGCTTTTCACTACGGGAAAGGGAGACCTGCTGTTTGGAGGCAACTGAGGTCATGGGCATGTTTTGGCATAGTTAACAGCGGGTCTTCTCCTGGTCTGGAGCAGATGGAGTGGAATCCTGGGTGACAAATTGTCTGTGGGCTGGTGAAAGCTATCGATCCGTGTATAGGCTGAATCCTGCGTGCTCCAAGGAGAATTTACGTCAGCTCCAAGGAGAATTTACGTCAGCTCCAAGGAGGCTGGTTTCACCCCTTTTTCCAACAAAGCATGAGTCTTAGTCACCCCTCTACCAGCAAATCACCCGGTTTTCCAGGGCATCGCCTATGCCACATGCCGGAAGGTGACATCCTGCTCGGGAAGCAGGCTCGTGTCAGGCAGCGAGGCTATTCCCAGAACCACCTCCAGCTTCGCTCCGTAAATCCCACTATCAGCTCCCTGCCTGGCTCCAGCTGGCTGCAGCCCAGCTGGGTACGTGGCTCTGGGATGGCTCCTGCGTTTGCTGGCAGATCTGGCTGCCCGTGGGCTGCTGGGGCTGGTGGGTGCCGTGGCAGTGCCAGCGGCACCTCGTGAGCCCTCCGCGTATTTTGGGCCAACAGTCAAGGTTGTGCAAAGTGCCCGGTGACGCTCGTCCTGCAACCACGAGCACTGCAGGAGGTCAGCCTTATCTCGCCTTGTGCCATGCTTGGCTCATTGTTGATTGTTCTTTTCCCACTCAGGAAGAAAAGGAAAATAAAGCCCAACCTTACCTTTTCTGCAGAACTGCTATCTAAGGCTCTGTTTGAGCTGGGTCAGTGTCTGGCTGCCCCAGACGTGGCTCTCCTGGGACAGCAAGGACCCTCCGGAGGGGCAGTCCCGAACCCCGGGCAGCCAATGGACCAGAAGAGCCCTTGCAGGATGAAGGGATGGTTTTAGGGCTGAGCTTGTGTTCATTTTGCACCCAGACTCGTCCCTACAGCCTCTCTCCCCCTGTGCCCTCCAGCCCAGCGACTCCCAAAATTGGAGGAGTGACAACCCTCAAAATTTGGTGAGGATGGTGAAGTGAGGATGCTGAGGATGGCTCAGAGGCCCCCAGATCCCCTGGGCTGGCAGTGGCAGCCAGCTCTACCTGCTGCGACAGCTCCTACCACCCACAGTTTAGCCCTAACCTGGTTTCTATTATAAGCTCTATATTTTTTTTCACAGGCCTCCTCCCTCTTTCGCTTTGCCCCACTTTGCCCTCCTGCCAGCGAGTTCCGAGTGCCGCTGACCCCGATCCCAGCAGGGCCTCGCCAAAGTCGGTAATAAAATGCACCGGTGAGGTTGCTTGGGTCAGGGTGGCTCCTGCTTCCCCGGGCTGGGATTAAGGAGCAGCACCTGCAACGGCTCTAGGCAGGAGGTGGAAAGCTGGAGGAACGGGGCTGGGGAGACTTTGCTTTTGTGGCAAAACCAGCTGTAGGATCAGCAGCTTTCCTCGTGTTCGTGTTTTCCTAGGAGGCTGCAAAATGCCGGCTGTCGGGGCGCTGGGGATGGGGGATGTTGTGTTCACCCTGTGCTGCTGGCAGGGCTGGGGAAGCAGCCACGTGCCAGCCAGAGCCGACCCGCAACCTCCTCTGGGCTCCTGCAGATATTCCCTCGGTGGGCTGGGATCCGGAGCACCACTGCTACAAAGGTATCATTAGAAGAGTCCCTGTTTTTCCAAGCTAACTGGTTTTATGGGTCCGGCCGTGCTGATGAAATAGCTGCCAGGCAGCGTGTGAGTTATCCCTTTGGCTGGCAGGGTGCACCCGGGCCCTCGCCTCGAAGAAGAAACAAAAGCTGCCCTCGGTGCGGTGGCACCGGTGGGAGGCAGGCCTGGCAGGGCTCCGGTGGGCTGCCCGTGCCCGTGGGGAAGGGTGGGCTCTTCCCTGGGGGAGGTGGGCTCGGGGCGGTCCACCCCCAGAAAGCCATTCACCCGTGCCCGGGGGGTGCCCCACGTGTAACGGGCAGGGTGGGCGCGCGGGGTGTTGGCTGGATGCGGCCCCATGCCCGGCAGGGAGACGGAGCCCGTCTGTGCCTGATGGAGCCGGGACAGCAGACCCTCTCCCCGGCCCCCCTGGCACAACCATGGCCTCCCCGCAGCAGCCGGGTTACGGCTGTGCGAGAGCTGGGGAGATGGGGCTGCGTTCCTGGAGTCCGGCTGGACTCGGGCAGCCCTTTGGCTCCCGACCAAATTTCCAGCCCGAAGGAGTGACACAGCGCGTTGGCTTTCCACGCCGGCCGGGCGGCTCGCTGCCTTCCAGGCACTGCCTCCTGGGCACGGCCGGCTGCGTCACGGCCCCGGCTGCCCTCGCCTCCCCTCCGGCCGGAACGGGGCCCTGGCCGGGGGCTGCAGCACCCAGCTGCTCTTTGATCTTGGAGTGGCACCAACCTGCCGTGCCGGGACAGAGCTGATGCTGGGGCAGAGCAAGGTCCCGTGGCCGGTGGAGGGCAGTGCCCATCCTGGGTGCAGGGACAGCATCGTACAACCTCTCTTCTTGCTATTAAAGCCATGCATGGGCTTCTTCTTGCAAGCTTTTTCTTGTCTTGCAAGCATTCCTGGCTTCCATGAAATCAACATCTCATGATCCTACAAAGAGCAGCAACAGAATATAACCACAGGTACTGGTCTGCTCCCAGCTTAGCTCTGGTTTCTTAAACTGGGCAAACACAGTGGCCCCAGCAGAGTGTGTCCAAATACTCCCAGAGGGAAAGGCAAGGGGTTCTTGGCCCCGAACCCTACCCTCCCTCCCAGCCCCTCTCTCTTCTGGCCCATGCAGCCGGTGGTGGGAGCTGGCAGGGAGACCTGGCCCCAGAAGCAGCCATGGATAGCGGCGCTGAGCCACCCTGGGAAACCATCCTTGCTCAGCAGTGAGCACCAGGTAGTGCCGTTCTCAGCACAACCTTGCCGGAGTCCTCGCCGTCCATCCTACGCTGCCGCGTGCCAAGGAGGCTGGAAACTTCCCTCTTTCCTAGAGAGGGCGGAGGATGGAGCCTGGAGTTACCCTGCCTGCACCGAGCGGTAAAAGTTTCGTGTGGGCGGCTGCCGGGGAGCCGCCAGGTCGGGTGCCTGCCCGCAGGGACACGTGTGTGGCCAGCCCCGCTGGCACTGGGTTAGGGACCAGGAGGGCGCCTGGGAGCTGGGGGCTCTGCGGATGGGCAGTGCCACGCTTCCAAGAAAAATTGTATTATTTCATTTTCGAGCACTGGAGGTGCAGCGTTGCGCCCAGGAGCATCTTTATGATTGCTGGCTGATGACCAGAGCCAGAGCGATGGCCGGTTGCCTCGTCAGGACCCATCACTGCCAGGGTGGGAACCACACGCCCTCAAGGGTCACAAAAGAGCTGCCAGGCTGGTGGGCGAGAGGGCTTGGCCATCCCGTCATGGCATCGCCGGCGGCAGGCTCGGCGTTTGGGAAGCGGAGCGGCCGGAGCCTGCGGCATCTCAGCCGTGCGCCCGCGTTGGGTAACACCTGGTCGGGCAGTGACGCCAGGGACCGAGGGGTGGGGGCAAGCAGTTTCGGTCGGGGCAAGAGCAGAGGCACCCAAACCAGTGATTACCTTCACCCTGAGCTGCTAAGTGGAGGAAGTCTGTGATTAGTTGACACCTCCAACCAGGCTTTGGAAATTAAGCCGGGCTGGAGCAGGGGGTGGATGACAACTGCTTTATTCACTGCTGATATACAAAACTGAAAACACGGTCTGGTTGTGGTATCAGGGTATTCTGGTGGTGGCAGCTGCAAGGGCCGGTGGTGGATACACGGTGAGACCCCAGGGGATTTGGGGTGCTTGTGGGCCGGGGTGGGTTTTGGTGCTGGGGCTTTGAGCCCTGGTCAGGGATGCCCAAGGGCTCAGGGCCGGGCTTTGTGCTGGGTTCGGTTTTCATGTGCGGTTGGCTTTGAATAAACCTCCCGCACCAGATGCAGCCCGGACTTACACCCAGGGCTTGTCCCTGAGCTTTTGGGTTCCTGTGTTTGCAGATGGCTGTCATAAAGAGGAGAAGGCAGGCGGTTGTGTTCCCCTCTGTGGCATGGCTGACACCAGGCGTGTGTCTGATCCCATGCGAGGAAGAGCCTCCCGCTCTGCACGGGTGCAGCTGCTGTGCCAGGGTCCGCTTCTGCTCTGCAAGTGGGAGATGCTTGTAGTCCCATCCCTGCGGTGCACCAGCCTGGCCAGGACCCAGAGGACCATCGTCCCAACCCTGGAGCCAGGAGGGCTCAGGTCCTGCCACGCCGTGTGGCTCTTAAACCTTGTAGCACGGAGGAGCTAAGCTGACCTCTCCATACCTGGCTGCTGCTGGCAGGTAAATTCTGGCTTTTCTAACCCCGGGGTGAACGTCATCGAGGTTTAGCAGAGCAATCCCCCTCGTGCAACGCCCCAGCACCCATCCAGGGGTCAAACAAGGATGAGGAAGCTACGGCAGCAACGCAAAGATGGTGTGAATGACACTGAGGGTGTTGGGCTTGCACCCCTGCTCTGGCTGGGCAATGCCCTTAGTGGGGCTCTGCCATTCAGCCACTTTCCTCCCGCGGCGCCGGGACAGCACGAGGCAGCACCGGACCAACACAGAGCCTGGATGAGACCATCGGCCTCTGCCCACGGTGCCGCCTCGGCAGCTTGTGCATGGCCAAGCACAGGGCAGCGTGGCTGTGCCCGCCCGGTCCCGTGGCCGGCTGGCGCGAATAGATCGGCCAGATTACCCGGCACTGGGATCCAGTTCCTTCCCGGAGCTGCTGAGCGTAAGCAGGAAGTTTTCCATTGCCCAAAGTGGCCATTTGTGCCCTGCAAACAGCGAGACGTCCCGGGGGAGTATTTATTTCAGGTTAAAAGTGTGGCCTTGCCATTTCCTGGCAGGACTGGGAGCACGTGGGCTACCGAAAGGCACCGGCTGGATCTGGCATCTCACTGCCCCCACCAGCTCCAGCCCAGCACCACCA
>Ga0065711_1034527_pt1 | contig 23611 bp, 9 predicted proteins | sample Hoacrofraction12_FD_59098 | JGI IMG/M metagenome (GOLD analysis project Ga0065711, IMG submission 59098) | Hoatzin crop microbial communities from Cojedes, Venezuela - Epithelial fraction 12 v2 (version 2) | ecosystem: Host-associated > Birds > Digestive system > Esophagus > Crop | place...
CCACAGAGCTGCTCTCCAGCAGGTCCACCCCAAGCCTGTACTGGTGCATGGGGTTGTTCCTCCCCAGGTGCAGGACCCTGCACTTGCCCTTGTTGAACCTCATCAGGTTCCTCTGCACCCAACTTTCCAGCCTGTCCAGGTCACGCTGAATGGCAGCACAGCCTGCTGGTGTATCCACTGCTCCTCCCAGTTTTGTGTCATCAGCAAACTTGCTGAGGGTACATTCTAACTCTTCATCCAGTCACTGATGAAGAAGCTGAACAAGACCGGGCCCAGTACTGACCCCAGGGGATACCACTAGTTACAGGCCTCCAACTAGACTCAGCACCACTGACGACAGCCCTCTGAGTTCTGCCATTCAGCCAGTTCTCAATCCACCCCACTGACAACTCATCCAGCCCACACTTCCTCAGCTTCCCTAGGAGGGTGTTATGGGAGACAGTGTCGAAAGCCTTGCTGAAGTCAAGGTAGACAACACCCACGGCTCTCCCCTCATCTATCCAGCCAGTCATGCCACCGTAGAAAGCTATCAGATTGGTCAAGAATGATTTCCCCCTGGTGAATCCATGCTGACTACTCTTGATAACCTTCTTTTCCTCCACTTGCTTGATGATGACCTCCAGCATGAGCTGCTCCATCACCTTTCCCGGGATGGAGGTGAGGCTGACCAGCCTGTAGTTCCCTGGGTCCTCTTTCTTGCCCTCCTTGAAGACTGGAGTGACAGTGGCCTTTCTCCAGTCCTCGGGCACCTCTCCTGTCCTCCAGGACCTCTCAAAGATGATGGAGAGTGGCTCAGCAATGACATTCGCCAGCTCTCTCAGGACTCATGGGTGCATTCCATCAGGGCCCATGAATTTGCGGGCATCCAGATTGCTCAAGTGATCCCTCCCACAGTCCTCCTCGACCAAGGGAAAGTCATCCTCTCTGTGGGCTTCTTCTCTTACCTCCGGGGCCTGGGATTCCTGAGGGTTTGCCTTGGCACTGAAGACTGAAGCAAAGAAGGCATTCAGTAGCTCTGCCTTCTCTGCATCCTCCGTCACCAGGACACCCGCCTCGTCCAGCAGCGGTCCCACATTGTCCCTAGCCTTCCTTTTTCTGATGATGTACTTGAAGAACCCTTCTTGTTGTTTTTGACATCCCTTGCCAGATTAAATTCCAGGCGGGCCTTGGCCTTCCTTGTTGCATCCCTGCATGCTCTGACCACATTCCTGTATTCTTCCCAAGTGGCCTGTCCATCTTTCCACATTCCATGGACCTTTCTCTTCCATCTGAACTCCGCTAAAAGCTCCTTGTTCAACCATGCTGGTCTTCTATCTCCTTTTCTAGATTTCTTGCTCAGGGGGATGCACCGCTCCTGAGCGTGGAGGAAGTGCCGTTTAAACAGAAACCAGCACCCTTGGACCCCCCTGCCTTCCAGAGCCCTGGCCCACGTGATTCCTCCCAACAGCTCCTTGAAGAGGCCAAAGTTAGCCCTCCCGAGGTCCAAGGTTTTGATCCTACTTATCGCAGATATGTTCCCAAATTCTACTGGCTGCATCCATACTTTTGTTTGTTATTCTCATTTGTTTTAACACTAGCTTTATTCCCCTCTAAATACAGCTTTTCTGTTACTTGGTCATAGTACAGCACATTTACTGAAAGCTGCCATACACACTATGTAAATAGAAAGGCACTTTATATACAAATTCTAAGAGGCTACACCAAGCTAGTCCCCCACAATGCATTCAAAACCAATCTGTCCCTGTTCCTTTCTACTCTATCACGTCACGCTCATTCTTCTATGCCAAACATTCCAACTTGATTTTTTTGTTGTCTCTGACTGTGCATCCTGCAGCTTTCTGTTTGTTCTCCCTCAGCCAAGCACAGCAAGAAAAGGAAGCACAAGAAAGATCGTTCCCTTGTGTCTAAATCTTTAATCTAGAATGCAATTACTACCCCAGTCTGGAGCATCCCAAGTGCCGACAACATCTTTATCATGATTACATGCAAAGCTCTTGATAATTTCTACATAACATGAACAGAGTTTTCACATATTCAGAATTTAGCCAAATTTGGGCAGACTTTTACGAAGATTGCAAAGAAAAATCACTCCCATAAGGCGTTCATCAAAGCAGGATGTGATCGGGAGTTTTTCAGAGTAGCTTCCTTCTTTTCTCAAGAAAACATCAACCAGAACATTTTTTAATACATACAAAACAGTGTTCTTTTCTAGTCTCAATGTTAGAAAATGACAGAATTGTTTCGGCTGCACTCTCTCAGCTCAGGATTGAAACATGAAACAGACAATGCCATTCAAATGTTTAAAATTGGGAAGCTGAGCAAGCTATTAAAAATATGGTTGTCAGCAAAAATCACAAAAATTTAACTTATCCTAATAAGTATCAGGCAAACAATAAAAAGTAGTGCCATCAGCCCTAAGGTAATTGAAATATACATTTTTATTTCAGAGCAAATACAAAACTGTAACAGTTAATTACATAACTACCCTGAAATCTAATATTTGGAAAGCAAGTAATTAGCAAACTGAAAAGTAATAAAACATGGAAGTAATAAAAAGTCTAATATTCTACCTGCTCCAATACCTGTTTGCCTGAGAATGAAACTAGAACTGGAGCCAGAGACTAGACAGGTAACACAAAGCAGTGCTTTGATTTTGCATGACATGAATGTATTTATTATATAAGTGACAGTAAAGATGCCATTTTTAAATACAATATTAATTTTTAGAAACTATTTTGTGCTAATCAGACCTGTTTTCCATGGGAATGCAAGTTAAAAAAGATTGCTAGTAGCCAGCAGCTGATTGTGAAGACTGTCACTGCTACGTGATGTCTACCAAAAATCTAAAAGTTGGCAGTTCAAAAAAACCCATAAAACTCAAAATTGCAAACTCCCCCTAAAAAGCCCTGGAGCAGAGCGATACTTTTGAAAACCACTACATGATTTTATCCACACTACATAACAATATTAACACCTGATGCAGTATACTTCTGTGTATGCAAGTGTGTGTGCGCACATGTATATATGAGTAGTCATCACGATTTTGATGAAAGAAAGGTTTTTGAGTGCATATAATATTGCTACACAAGTTTGAGATACATAAGGGCCAAAAGGTAAGTTATTTTAGTAATCTTGAATAAATGCAAATAAAGTATATGTGTTCTGCAGATCAATGATAGTATCTTCTACTTATGCTACTGTATTTTTGTACACTATTCTAGCCACCATAAACACAGCAACAGAAAAAAAAACATATTTTAAACCTACCTACAGTAAATCTGGTACAACTAAGATACAGTCTGTTTTGTCATAGCCTGCCACAACTACAACTGGATACTATGCATCAGTAGAAATCTTAGAATCCCACCTGTCCAACAGCCATAGCAAATATTTCTACCTTTCTCAACTTCTAAATTTATACAGTTTGCATCTGTTTCTAATTCAGACACAAATACAGTAAATTCTAAGCTTTAATTCTTAAATTTCTTTAATTTTAAATCTTAGCTGGAGAAAGATAAAAAAGGATTTTTATAAACAAATTGGATGTTCATTTTCAGTCTGTTTTGAAAATAAAAGATCAAAACTATTCTTCCCCAATATAACTACACATTAAACTATATATCACATCTTTAATCAAAGAATCTCTAGGTATTTCACAGTCAATTATATCTCATAATATTACATATGAGGAAGTGTTCGCAGTTAAATGAAACTTGCTCATAGCAGGGAAGATGATTTGGATACAAAGCTGGATGACGCTTATTTTGTGTTCAGAATGTCCTCTCAACATGTTGTGTAAACAGAAACTACACTGGAAGGAGACTAAAAAAACTGCAAAGTCACTGCTCAGAAAGGTTGGCTGTGCAAGCCAGACAGACTGCCTCAGTCTGTAGCATCATCAGAGAACCTCTTTTAGAAGATATTATACTGCTCTTTTTTTTGGTTTTCCTGAAAGGCAGTGACTTCTACTGGTCACAAGGTATTCCTCCTAAATCCAGTTCGCTGAGAGCTTTTCACACATCCCTCCCTCACTGCACTCATGTTCTTGCTTTACTATTCTGCATCTTAAGATTCCTGCCACCTTCTTCCTATGGTTAAAACTAGGATCTAGAGGTAACAATGGAGGCAGCAGTTCTTCAGAAGAAACACTACACTACACAACAAATTATTTAAAGACACTCTTCTTTATAATGCATGTTCATTCCATATTCCTTCCAATTTAGCATCTTCTTTGTCTAGCATTTTTTTTCTTGGACTAAAAAAGGACAGAATTCAGACAAAAAAGGGCAGACAGCGTCCACAGTTTCAGCTTATGTCTCCAAGACTGCAGGAAGGCGACTGCAGGGAAAAGCCTGATAACAGCCAGAGCCTGAGGTAGGTGCTCATTTAGTCATTCTCCATGAGCAGGGCACTGACCCCAGAAATGCTCTGACAGGGTACACATCACACAGGCTACATGGAATCTTCAGAGCTATTAAACTTCGTATTCTCTGTCATTAGTGAGCATGTAAAGAGATTATTAAAAAAAGATGGGGCTCACTCAAAGCTTTGATGAATTTTCACAAAAACAGTAAAAAGCATTCCTGACAGCAGAGCAGCCACTCTGCTAAAGGTCAAATCTCTCTTCAAAAGGATAGTTTCTCTATTTAAAAATATAATTTAAAAGTTGTTAAACAAATGAATAGGAGCAGAGCATATTTTCCTCTAAATTCATTCCCCAAACAGCTGAAAAACTTTCAAAAAAATTATTCAACCTGAGGCAGACACCCACTGGGCAAAATATTTGCTTGTCTAGTTTAACTTTAAAAAAAGAATATAAGCTGCAGAAAACAACAACCTCTGCTTTAACTATAAGCAGCCTGTATACACACAAATATAAAACCAAAAATATAAAACTAAGATGTATTAAAACCAGATGCATAATTCGCATGACTGAATAGTCAGAAAGCCTACAAGGCATGGAAGATTTATCTGTTTTCTGTACTTACTTGGCTGCTTCTTCATTAAGGACCTTTAAATAATGTTTTACTGGGGAGAGAAGTTCTGGGATTTCCAACAGTGCTTTTTGTAATAGATGAGTTTTCACATGCGAATGTATGACTGGAACAAGAGCTTGAATTTCCACGTCCAGACGAGACAAGGTGCTGACTATCAACAAGAACTCTTGGGTTGAGCACTGAGAAGAGAAGCAATGTCTAAATCATTACAATGCACTATATTTTCATTAAATCCTGCAGGGCTTTTACTTTCTGAAAACAAGACAAGATACAATTAAAATGTATGGACTGTTACTGCATAACCTTATCACGTTCACAAGCTTAATACTAATTGTTTTAACCACTGTCATTAGGAATCAGTCCAGAGTTGACTGAGGGAGGGGAGGGGAGGATAGAACAGGGAAAGGGAACACAAAAAGAGAAAACCAGCAGTCACTACTTAAAGTGCTTGTAGCTATTGCCAGCTTCAGCCTCTGTTTGGTTACTCCCAGGTCTATGTCATAAGGAGACTAAGAACAACACACTAACCTGGCCTTTGTCTTTCATCCTCTCCTCACTACAGAGTTACGACAGAGATTTTTCTATCTCTTTCAGGCAGTTAGCCAGATTATCATTGAAAGAGAATCTCCCAGACTTGAGACAATAGCACACAGCGCTTTCAGAGCTTGCTTCATGATACCCACAGAGTAGGAGCATGTTGGCTCCCTTAAAGTAGCTTCTCACCAAAAGCAGTGACTTCTAAAAGAAACTCTTCTCTCTGTCTTTTCTAACCATTAATATTATTTCTGATGCGGCTCAAATATTTTGCTGTTTGATTCTAGACATTCTGCAGCGTCAGCATAGTTTGTTACCTTTAGCTCATGTTCAAGAAATAGCAGTCAGGATCAGAATTTTGCAAGCAGCTAACAACTCTAACAAAACAACCCACCTCCTGCCACACTCCTAATCAGCCCGCCTCAGTTATCCCATTCAACTCTCAGTTACTCGAGGTACTCATGCCCCACCTATAAATTAAGTAATACCAATTCTGAAATGGGTTTTACAGAAGTCAGTTTGCATTTGTGCTACATGATATTTGCATACCAGATGGAAATCCAGTCCTACGAGACACTTTATGCCTTAAAACCCTGCTGAATTCAGTGGCACTCAAGGACAATTCCATTTCAGAAGGTCTGAAAAAATTGTTCATAAGTAATTATGCTGATATTTTTTCATATTTTACTGATCAGTAGAAATATTCTTTCTTTGGTCTTCTGAATTTCCCTCGCTGGTCAACTGACAACACTGAAGAAAACAGTTTATTTTCCTCACTTCAGGATGTGAAGAAGGGATTCAGATATACTGAATGCTTCTATTCTTTGTACGTATTCTTTGTACACCGCACTCTTCTCTTACTACTTTTTTTGTCTTTCCAGCCAGGCAACATACAGTCTAGAATCTAATTTCTGGTCAGTATTTTGTGGGGAATCAGTACAACACTGATTACGGAACATGCCGGTTTCAGTGAATCACTATTTCATAAATCATGTCTACATTTTCATTTTGTCATCCCTTCTCTTTCACTTTCTCCCCAAAGGTAAATTTTTCTTTCTCTTTCCTTCCCATACCCATATGCAAGAACTAAGACAATTCTCTCATCTATTAGACTGCAGTTATTTCTCCCCAATAACTTCTGTACCCAAACACAGAAGAAAGTATTAAGAAAAATGCTGGGCTGGAAAGGAACATTTTCTCTCTCACCCTGCACTTGTAAATCCTAAAATAAGTTTGATCTGTAATGCCTACTAACCCTTCAAAATGTGAAGGACATCTAAATGCAACCTTCGGAAAACCATAAAAAAATAAATTAAGGTACACTGCTGTTACAGCCTTAGCCCTCTCATCATTAAATACATGTCACTACTGTCACTGGTTACGGAAAGATGGCCTCCATGCTGCATAAACAATGAATAAAGATACATATAAACCTGCAAGCTTGGCAATCAACTATCGGCACTGGAAGCTGTAAGTGACTGACAACAATAAGGCTAGAAAGAAAATAATTTATAAGGTTAATTGCTGTGTTCACTGATTTGCTCTGTCATACAGGCTATTAAACAGCAGTCAAAGATAAATCATTCCTGGACATTTAAGATGTATTCAATCACATGAATAAGTAAATGTAACTGAAGTTATGATGAAGCAAGTATCTGCTAGCTACTCTGCAACTAACCTGAAACATGACTGTGTGCTGAAGGACTGAACTTGCCATATCAAACAGGTAAGGTTGGTAGATACTTTACCGAAGGAATACGCAATTTAACCATGGTATTTAATGGCATTCAGGAAAGCCAGAGAGATTACATTCTGAGTGTTTCTGGAAAACCTAAATCAATCTCTGTTTCAGCTCCATGGAAGTCAGGGAAAGAAGAGACCCATTAGGAGGTTTCCTTGCAACTGCTCAATTTTTCCACGTGAGTTCTCTTTTCATCTGTTCTTGGGCTCTTATATTCCTAGGAGCCATATGCTTACCACTTCCTTTCAGAAACCAATCCATAAAGCAATAAATACCATCATCTAAAAGTTTTATCCTATAGCCTAAGTTTCAATTCCATTAAATTAACCCCAGTATCTCCAGTTTTACTCTTCTGTATTACACTAACTCAACTCCCTCTTTGCTGTGAACACCCTTCAAATACCTCTAAACCTCTGTTCTCCTTTAATCATCAATTCAACCAAATGACAATATATTAATCTTTCTTCATAAACCATCCATTATTCAGCCTCATAAAAACTTTGATTCTCCCTTGCACTTGCTGCAATTTATCAACATCTTTCTGATAATCTGGAACTTACTTATTCTATCTTGTAAAAGCTCTGACAACAAAATAAAACAAAGTAATAAAGCAGTAAATCCGTCAATGGCATCTAAAGTCAAAGCACAAAAGAAAGATTAAACAAATGATAAAACCAGGCTTGGACTCAAAAGTCAAAGTAAAATACAGTATGACTGACAGCAGCATATTCATCAACCTTGATGGAGATAAAGGATAAAAATCTGCAAGACTTCCCTTGACTACAAAATCTACTCAAAGAGGCAAAGGCTGAAGCCCCGCCACGCAAAATTGCAAAGCAGGTCCCTGACAGACAGCATTAAGTGATTCATAGGAGAACAATGTCCAGAAAAGAAGAATGAGCAAATAAGCAATACGTCAGTTGAACAGGTGGTGTTTGTTTGGTTTTTTTGTTAAATTGTTCTTTGAAAAAAGAAGCCAAATGGGGACTTAATTAGTACACTATCTATATGAGGGTGGGAAAAAATTTTAAGAATATAAGAACACCTGTCTGAGGCATTCTTCAATAAGGGTGGTGAGGCAAGTGAAGGTGAGGCTTCTATAAGAGGAGGAAGACATATTTCAAGGCAGTGTCACCTATAAAAGAATCAATGGCAAAAAAAAACCCCATACTTGGTCATGTACAAAAGACACTGTAAACAACCCTGAAAGTTATAATGAGATTTCTCAAAGGATGCCTAATGAACATGCTGAAGCTTCTCACAGCAACTCTGATAGCCTAGACACCGTAATAGTCATCTAACGAGCTAAAACCTATTTGATTCTACTGTGAGCTACAGTCTGCAGTACCTTTAGAGAATAGGAAATTCAGCATGCTTTACTGCAAACAACTTCATTAAACATAACGTTCCTCAGAAAGAGGGTGAACACACCTCTTTTGTGCTTATTCAGAATATTACTGTTTCCCCTGGCTTGATATTAGCAACACTGCAGGACTTTGCATCTAAAATTTTACGGCTCCACTGCACAAATTATTTACTAAGCGAACAGATAACTCAGAACAGATGCATAAAAATAACTCTGAAAAGCTGGTCTCCGTTAAAGTGGGACTTAACTTCATTTAAATCCTAAGTAACCTTACAAAAGATATATAACTATGCTATAAATTAGAAGCTTTTAAAATACAGTAAAAATGGTTTACATAAAGCAGGATTAATAGTCTTGCATTCACAGAAGATTCTCACAAGCTTATTCAATGCTATTTTTGAAGTCTAATTCTGAAATGCTGTCAGTGATAGCTACAGCTTCTCTGGCACTAGAAAAATAACCTCAGAGTTGACAATGATACCAAACAATAGTTTCAAGAGGCAGTTTACCAAGCTGTATGGAAAATGGTATGGCTGCCACTGAGAAGAATGCACGAAAGATACACAGCAGGATGCCAGGTCTAACATGCCTTCAACAACAACATTAAAAGCAATTTAGCCTTGCTTACACTAGTGAAACTGTTTCCAGCATATCTAAAAGGGAGCCACAAAGACCCACAGCTGACAGCCATTGATCACCCCAAGTTAAAAGCATTTCAAATAAAAAAAAGAAAACTTAGTTGAAATGTAGCATACATTTATCGCTCCTTTCAAACTGTAATAACTACCTTTACATTTCTAGTATGGTGAGCATACTATTTTTTGTTTAGGAAAAATGAGGTATTTCATTTTAAGGTTACTATGTCCCCTTGTTACAACACTATTTATATTAATCAGCTTAACGGGGAACAATTTGCTCAAATCAGTATTTAGTCTTGAAAATCTAAAAATATCTGTGATGCAAATTCTTTCAAAGATTAAAAGTATAGCATATGCAAGATGTACATACTGCTATCATAGAAGAAAAAATGTAAAAAAGTTAAGATGTGTGTTAGTTGAAGTCAATAATAAATTATGCAATGGGGAGAATTTATTTCAAACATTCTATACAAACAATAACAAATTTCCTGAGCATATATAACAGGTACTGATTTAATAAGTAAAATAATAAAATTGTAAATACAATATTTTTCCCTGAATTTTCTGAAAATCACACCATCTTCAATGAAGTATCACACACACCTTCCAGGGAAGGGCACATTTTCAGCATCATTCTGGTTGACAAGCTTTTGTGAAAGGTTTTAAACACTTAGTACCCAGCTGAGCAGCACCTTTCCCCTCTGAGGAGTCTGAGCATGACATTGAAGTAGTGAAGTATTCACTGGAAAACTGAAAGGCAAATCCCACAGGGAGGGTGCAGGCAGCCAGGCAACAAATACACCCCTTGTAGCAACTGCTTGCTTTCTTTTGCACAGGTGAGCAGCCTGGAAGTGGGCAGCAGAGGTTTATTCAGAACTGAATAGGTTTTCCCAACTGCAGCAACTTACACAGAATTCTGAACAAGGGAGAGCCTATGGTTAAAGTTAGGAGCAAAACAAACTGAAATGACATTTTGCTACACGCCCTGGTAAGGTTTGATTATTGACCTCACTTCTTGTGTAGGAGTTCACTGAAACAGCTTCAGTTTAATGTATTCCGTAAATTCAATGACCATTTGTTATGATCATTTCTGTTCACTTTGATGACTGAGCTTTAGTCAAAAAAAAAATGTTTATTGAGCAAAGGGTACAAATAAGGTAAACATTTATGGATCAAGCCTGTATAAATATTTATCTTCTGAAACACATTGCATGAAATCAGGCATGAAACCAGCAAGCAAGATCATGATGGCAAGGTTAAGCAGCCATCACGTTAACCGAGACAAAAAAGCAGGGTCCTGCCGTTCATATTTTCCACTGTCCTGAGATGCATATCACAAAAAGCAATGTATGCAGCCTAAATTTTGTTCTGTTGTTTGGTGGCCTTCTCCAGGAGCTAGACAGCATGGCTGAACTGGTTACGGAAAACATTGAGCCAATGTGTATTCCAGCAAGATCTTCATTCTGTCTGCATCAGCTCCGGGCACTATTTAGACAAAACTCTTGACAATTCCCCATCTCTCAGTTTCCTTTTGAAGTCAACTTCTGAACGCTACCAAGAAGTCTTCAAACTGTTCATCACCAGCCATCCTTCTCTTGCCATAGAGAAGGGTGAGGCCTTTCTGCTGTTGACAGCATTTCTGCCTGGCAAGACCTCAGGTGCTGGAGCTGCAGGAACTGAGAAGAACAACCAGTCCTTGTATTAATTCCACTCTCCATAGCAACAGGAACAGCGCTCTTGTCTCCTTAACCATTCTCATGGTCCTTTTCCAGGCTGGGGCAAACTCGGAGCTGGTAATGTGACCTCCAGGGTAATACCTAATTCCCACTAAAAGAATGTTGTTCTAATTCCAGACTGCTCATACCTGGGGGTAGATCAGTAATGGGTTTTGCTGGTCTGGGTTTGAGGTAATAGGAAGTTGTGGAGGGTCAGATTAACAACTGCCAATTTGAACGATGCTCCCAGATGAGACCCATTAGCAGACTTATTAAAAAAAAATTAACAGTCAGATCAGGAAAATACACAATGCTGTTATTTACCAGAAGAGCTCCCATAAGGACGCTTTGCCTTGCAAAGTCAGTTCCAAAACACCACTGTTCTGCCTTAATTTGTTTTTTCCCTGTCTCCTCTACAGGTTACTGGTGTGAAGTGCATTGCACAATGAAAGTTCTGCAGTGGGTGATCAGAATGAAAGATGTTTGGAATGACTGAGACAATCTAGCCACGTCTGTATGCTTCAGAGGTCTCCCTTTGTGAAACATACCTCCTCAAATACTCATGTCACTGAAGTCTACAGGGCCTAACAGATTAAATATTTGTCACACTCACCTATTTTTCCTGCAGTTGATGATGAATTAACAAGACTGCAGTACAGCATATTCTTTTAGTTAAGCCATCAGTGTACTTCACTCGTATTTTTGGAACCCTTAGTGCGCCTGAAATTGCAGGAAACCTCATTTTGAGCATGTGGGAGATGGACATCTGGAATTAACAGAACTGGAAAGGCTCCTAGTGGGAACTGAAACGGCAGCATTTACTGGATATTCTGAGAAAAAAAAGTATTCATGAAAACCAGTTTCTACGCATTCCTTAATATGTATCTGCATTGCAAGGACTTTTCTTCAGGCTCCATACTCATTGTCTGTCTAGACTGCAGAATCTGTTTCCCACAGTTTGCTTTTGATTCTTTATTCAAAACAGACTCTGTCTTTCAGGGACACTGTCATCTCCTCAAAGTCCTAAGATCTTCAATGCTTTGGACACTCTCCACAGTGTTCTGTAATGGATGACAAACCAGATCTTTACCAGGGCCAGCTAATTCATCAAAGGAAACGAGTGTGTGCTTGGAGCTTTCCCCCTCCATTCAACCTTAAAGATTCTGCTGGAGCACTTCTCCTCTCCTGCAACTTCTTTTGAACATCTGAGTCACTAAACACATACCTTTGTGCTACAGTGGCTGTTGTTAAGACAAAGTACATTGTCACCTCATTCCAAAATTCACATGAAAATCCAGGGTCTCTGAACGGTTCCACCTAAATGCTGGCTTTAAAGCTGAGAAGGGTATACAGCCTTACAACAGGAAGGGACACCTGAAGAAACAGATACAGACTAGTAGCCCCCCCCCCCAAAAAAAAAAGGAAGCACAGGATACCAGTGGACGACTGGCAGGATGTTGTGAAATACAGATGTATCCCTACAACCTTTCTTACATATCACTCTACCTGAAATGAGTTAAACCATCAAAAAGTGAATTATCTAACTCTTGGACAGTTGTTTAGAAAGTACAATTGTATCATGTGGATATGGTACATTTTAGAGGATGGGGAAGGTGGTGGGAACTCCCTCTTTTCCTAAACTTCATTGTGGGTGGACCTCTGTATCCATTCATTGAAATATGCAAGTCTTTCCATATGCCTAACACTACAACATATTAAGGCCTTAAAAATTATACAAGAACTGAATTTCGGATTTTCAGAAAGAGGAAACCTTTGTGCTGTACCATCCAAAGAAATTACAACTTTGCTCTCCTACCCACCTATTCCTTAATCTAAAACAAACTGTCAGAATATCTAAATATAACGGTGAAATAGAAGAACATGAAGTACTGCACAGGTGCTATTAGCACATTAATCTGCTTCAACTAAGAACTGTCAGTATCTTATTACAAGTAATTCTCATTACAATGTGCAAGACAGACCCAAATTACAGAATTTATAAACAAATTAACATTCATTTGAAAACAGCTAACCACAGCCAAGTGGTTTCACTTGCAAGTGTGATTTTAGATAAGCATACAAAATGCAATGCATTGTTCTAGAGGGAAATAATTTATGACACAAGGACCTATTGCACCACCTCCTCTCACTGAATCCAGCCACTAAATCACGAGTTCCGTAGACTTTTTTCCTGTCAGCATTAGCAATACAATGTGTGTATAACAGAACCCTACTCAGACATTTCTTCTATCAGCATATCACTAATAACAAATAAAATAAAATTCTAGCATAAGGCAAAAATAATTTTTATCATGTCAGCCTCAGTCTTGATAAGAAGAAAATATTTTTAGACAAACATGTAAGAACTACGGAAGTACATTAAGAATGATGTCAAATAGAAAATAATAAATTAGGGTAATTATGGATATACCTTTTTGTGAAAAACACTGCAGAGGCCTCTCTCTATATCTGGCAGCTTACAAAGAAGATTTTGAATCTGACCAAACACACTGGATTCTGACAGTAGAATTTCAGACACAGCATCAAGCCGGGCATTTATTTCGCTGTAAAAGAATAATCATAAGATCAATAAACAAAACTTGTGTTTCTCTAAGGGGAAGGCATATAGCTAGTGAACTTTTTCCTTTGGGTTGTTTTGATTTTGTTGGTGTTTTTTTAAACTTTCACTAAGGACACATTCCCATGAATAGGTAAGCAGAAGAATTAAGTAGTGCAGAGAATCTTGGGCTTTCATTCAAGATGCAAGCAAGATGTTGGATAAAAGCTCATCATCCCCTCTCTGCGCTCAAAACAGCCAAATACACACTTCATTGCCTATGTCTACAAGTTCTTCTGGCGGTACATAATATAAGGAACACTGAATCCTGAATATCCCACCCTAAATGTGCAGACAGGTGCACCTTGGGGAGAGACAGTTTACATTTGAACTCTACATAGCATACTTCATTCCAAGAGGGTATAAATATTGGTTACTATTTTGCCCCTCTACTTTTGATCCAGACCAGCAATTGGTTAATTACATGCGTAAGAACCATGTTCGGGGTTTGGCTTCTCTCTTTTTTTTTTTTTTTTCCAAAACCTGTAACATTCATCTCCATATTTCAGGAATTAAGTCAATCAATGAGGAAACATGATTTTTTTATGTGAAGAATCAATTCTATACTGATCTGCACCTTCCTTACAACCATATTCGTGCAACCACTGTCAGAAAAGAGCTTTGAAACGGACAACCTGCTGTCAAGGTTCACCTTGACTTACACTGCTGCTAATGGCACAGCTACAACTTCCAGTATATATCCATGAACAGGCTGTAGATTGCAGAGCTAAGGTAAACTCCATTTCTGTTTTTTTGTGCAACTAAATTGCCTCAATGCTGCTTTCTAGGACAAGACTGAGATTAAGGACACATGGGTGTATCCAAAGCATACAGGTTAGAAGTTTATCTTCGGGAGTGAGTGAACCAAAGCACCGTCAGTGGATGCAGCCCAAAGGAAATATAGCAAAAGACAGTGAGCTCACTGTAAGACAGCAGTGAAAGAGATGTGTCAAAGCTGAAAAGCACAAATCCTCTGAGTGTAGCTTTTCCATGACCAGGCTTTATCTCTAATGTAACTGTGTGCGCTACAGAACAGAGTCAACTAGGTGAAAGCTCTGCTAAGATTTGCTGAGGTTTCACATCAAAAAACATCTGTTCCAGATCATATGTTTCCTCAGAATCCCCCACCAAAGTGCTGCCGGGCACGCTCTGTGTGTACCAATGTGCTGGAAGGCTTTAGCCAGCATTCGGAAAGTTTCCGGCAAGTAAGGCTGACTCCAAAACATAATGTTCCAAGAAACTGTAAAAATCCTCAAGACATCCCAGTGCTTATTATAAAATCCTTGCATTTTCTCCCAGAATGACAACTAAGCCTTATTACAACACTCTCCTCCTGAGACAAGTAAGTTCAAAAATCCCCACGCTGCTGTGTGTGTGTCCGTCCATCCTTGCAGGTTAAGAAGAAAGCAGTCTCTTGATATCGACACTTCGTATACCAGCGAAGTATGTGCAGGGCAAATACAGCCCAGCCTACGTTCGTTCTCACAAACCAGTGAGATGCTTAGAGCTCAGCCAGCACAGAGGGATGAAACGAATGGATGCAATAAATATGTAAGATTTTGGGAGAGACTGCCTGTCTTGCCCACGGCTTTTATTGCAGAATTGTCGTGCCAATTGCTACTCTAGCTGCTAACAAATACCATCCACGAGGAAATCAATGAAATTAGGCAGCTCCACGGGTTGCAGACATTACAACAGGCTGGCAGTCAGAGCCCTCTGGCCCTGAAGATGGCTAAATCTAAGAGTCCTTGAAATTTCATTACACCACATGTGAAAGGAAGGACATCAAGACTGGATGCGCAGTCAGATACACATAAATCTAATGGCACTTAAGTGCCAGGATTTTTTCAATGAAATACTGCTTTATACTAAAACAGTAAAGCCATCACCTCATCTGTCACAAACGACACATAAGCATTCCCAGAGCAACCTTGGTGTACAACACCAGGATTCACAGTGACCAACCTGACACCATCTACCTGGAGCCCAGGTAGATGCGCTCCTCCACAGCCACTGTACAAATCTGGGACAGACTCTCTGCTGTCTTGGAAACTCACTTGGTTATCCCTGAACTGGACAACAGACTCTCCAGGCACACCACAGAACTCAAAATATTCCACTTCTTTTTCCCAGCCCTGAGGAAAATGGCAACATCAGACTATGCAGGCTCTGCTTAGCAGCCCTGTTGCAGGTCCCCAGAATACCTTCCTCTTGCTCACCACCATTACACCCCTCCAGCAATACCACACACACAAAATCAAACGTTTTTCCCGTTCCTCTGGGCAGCCAGGCAACCTGCAAGCAACAGCAGCAGGCAGCAGCTACTGCCAGTGAAACTGCTCAGACCTATAGGGGCTGGTTTCAGCACAGAACAGATCCGAGCTTTAAATCCGATCCTTAAGAGCCACAATCACGTATTTGGTGCAGACTGGCAGGGTTACTAAAAGTTACGCAACCAAATAACCAAACAGCAAGCTGTTGGCATCCACACAGTGTATTCAAGACAGCAGAGATTTAAGCTTTGTACGTCAATTAGCGAGGCACTCTGAACTACAGCTGGATAATGGAAAGAAAATTGAGACGTGTTAATATCAGTGACAGAGTAATAAAATACCCCGAATACATTGCTTTGAAGGTAGCAAATGGTTAGACTGAAATTGTCAAAGTATCATCTGCCACAATTACATTTTCATGGAGAATTATTAAAATTTGCTGTACTTGAGACCCTGGAACCCTCCTCTGCGTGAAGGAGTACTGAGCCATTAAATTATAAACACATGTACCTTAAAGAAGAAAATAATCTGTATTTTTCTTATAAAAAGCACATGTAAGCAGCAGATTTCTGTTCCAGAACACTGTCACTTAATTTAAACAGCATGATTCTATCTATGTGGCCAACTGAAAACACACAGTAACATGTAAAATAGATGCAGATATTCAAAAAACTCTTCCCTTCAAAGCTTAATCTGCACTTTAATCATGCTCACATATGGCTATGTTACTGTAGCTCCAGTAATCTGAAACTGAGCATCCATACAGTTTTTCTGCTTTAATTTTACAAATAAGAAGGGGTCAGGAAAACAGCATCCAGTATCAAACGACCCATTTTTTCCACCTGTAAACACAACATATTGGGATACCTATTTTAAAAGCCAGAAAATACAGTGAAGAATTATGTAAAACTACACGTGAATGAAGAAGGAATGACAGTGAAGGAAAACTATATTAACAGTCAGATTATGAATTTCAAAGTATACTTTTAAACTTTAAATATTTATACTTCAACTAATAAACATTTTGTTGAGCACCAATATGTTATACTGATCAGGTATTAAACAACCTCAAAAGAAATTTGTTCTGCACTGCTCAGTTACTCAGCACATTTCATGTCCAGTTGGGGGTTTCTAATCTCTGCATGATCTGGAAAAAAAATTCCACCACTAGACAATTGTAATTACAAACGAAATTCAACAGCTTATGCTAAGAAACTGTCTCACATTTTATAAACTGGTTACTACTTCATTCTCTATTTAGATGCCATATTAGCCTATTCTTTCCCATCTGTATCAACCGTGACAGCAATCTGAGCTCTACTCAATTTTCCAAACAATCTTCTGTGAAATAATGTGCCAGAGGAGTAAAAGCAGTAAGCTTACTTTTGCCGTACTCCCCATCTAAGAACAGCGTTATTACAACAGTAAAATCACTTTGCAATGTATTTAACCACAACAAAATCTAACTGCAGAATTTTATTTTAGTCATTTTAAAGTACTACTTGAAATTAAACATTGAGATACTCCCCTGTATTATTCTGCTGCCAGATATGTGAAAAAAACAGAAAATTAGCCAACACGAAAATATCTGAATCCTGAACTAAAAATTATTTTGACAAAGCAGAAGGCTGCAGTTATGAATGCACTGCACTGAATTAACATCCAGATATTTTAACAATCTAAATAGGATTGCTGGTTGCTAGTGTGCTAACAGATCTGCTGATCACTTGTACAATGAAGCAAACCTAACATTTTTAAATGTGATAATAGATCACTACATTTAAAGCAGATGAAATTGAAAATGTAACTGCTATATAAGAACTGTAGAAAATTTTCAGTCATGTAAGGTTTTATTTTTACATAAGGTAAATGAATACAAATCTGTCAGAAATCTCTTATGATAAATGCACAAAGTATGAGTTCATTCATCATGGTAAGGACACAGCTCAAGTACAGTGAATGTATAAAATTTAAATTAATTTTATTAAATCTGTTTAGAGACCACAGCAATATGTAAAACTACCAGTCACAAGAATTCAACACCTGAAAAAATATAATGAAGGGTATGAAACAACGAATGTTGCTTTCTATGAATTACTACCTAGATGAAAGCCTAGCACCCTCCTGCCTAACTACAGCATTTCAAAGAAAGACAACGTATTACTTAAACGTTCAGAAAATGCAAGATACACATGGGTATCAATTGTGTCTGAGTAAGTCCCTGAACTGCAAATTGCTGGAAGCTAAGAGAGTACTCTGGGGAGGGAACATTACCCAGTTAACCTGTTCTCACACCCTCCTCTGATACTAGCTACTTTCAAACAGGGCACAAGCTCGAAGGGTGTTCTGACTTCACTGTTGCTTTATATTTGGTTCACTTACATATTTTGCTTTTTTCTTGACCTTCGTTCAGAAACACAGTTTACAAACGAAGACTTTGTATGAGTCGCTTAAGCTAAAGACCACATTAAGTAGTATAGAGTGCTTTCTGCTTTAGATCACTCTCTTTCATAACATGCAATGAACACCATCAAAACCCCAACGCACAGCAGAATTACCACTATGCAACCAATAAACTGTCTTTTTAGAGAACAAGCAAACAAAAAAATAGTCTATCTCTGGCTTTTTTACACAAATGGCTAAGTTAGAATATGGCTAACTTTATGGGATAAATTTTGAATTGTTAAATTTTGCGGTGACCACTGTGATTTTATGCATTAGCATCAATGAAAAAGTATAAACAAGAGTAAATTACTACAGTGTGAAACCTAAAAAAATGTAACATCCTTCTGGCTTTGCTCACTTGTTTTTCTATATGCAGGAGAAAGAGAGTAATTTACTGTTTGTAATAAATCCCCAATGTCTCATACCCTTCAGGAGAGGTCATACATTCCCCTACATGAACGCGAAGCCATGACAAAACAATATTCCTGAATGGATCTCAAACACTTAGCAGCAATATACAAGTACTATAAACTTCATCATCACATCTGTTAAAAGAATGTATAAAATATGCAAATGGTAATCAAACACTTTTGTTTATGTTCACACACAATGTATTTCAGCTATTTGTGCCAAAAAAGGGAACTGTTAGCTACTTTAGCCAACATGAATGAATGTCTGATTACTACATTTATAAGGAGTTAGATATAGCATTCAATGGTACTAGAACACAGCTAGCAAAAATGAATGAATACATGTGTTGATGCTGCAATATTTTTCTTTACTACAATAATTCTGAGATCTCAGGCATACGCTGTAACCTGCATTTGTGCATTTTATATTGGTGCTGATGCTATAAAATCTTTATTCTTAGGAGGAAAATTTAGCCTGTGAAATTCTGCTGTAAAATGGATGGATTTTACTCCTAAACTACTGCTGCAAAACAAGATTCTAATCCAGCTCTGGATGATGATGGTATCAAATGGCAACCAGTTTAACTCTTAATTAAGATAGGTTTCTTTAAAGACCTTTAGGTAGTTTGTTTCACTGTCCAGATCTCTTAATTATGGAAACAAGGACAAAGTTAAACTTGAAAGACTTTCCTCTAGGACTGTACTTTGTGTATAGAAGTATAAATAAAACAGCACTCAATACATTCAAAGCGAGAGGATTTAGAACAAGCTATTTTTGTATTAGCAAAGACATGTCATTGTCAACATCACTATAAAGGGACCACTTCTTCCCAGTTCTACAGTACATATCCTCCAAATAAAAATCACGTTGCATTAGTAATACCAATTTACACTCTTTCTCTTCTTAAGTGGTAGATAAAAGACTATCTTCAGTTCTGAATTGTGCAGTTCTGAATTTGCTAAAACTACAGTCGTTCTATGCTCTTGCAGAAGTATATTCAGACTAATAGTAACTATTAACACTATCCTACCAGGCTTCCATTCAGCCTCAATAAAAGCATCAGCCTCATCCAGAACTGGAAGAAATGGGGCATAACAAAAAGCTGCTAGAATCACAGGAAAAAAAATGGAAATTAAAAATTTCATTTGCCCAGCCTGCAAAGCAAAGGTTAAAATGTTTTTGGCAACTCTCTAAATACATACAACTTCTCTCCTTCCTTGAGATTTAAACATGAGCTTTAACTAGAAAAAGATAAAATGAGTATAAATTGACTACAAATAAATGAAGGCAGGAAACTACATAGAGAGTTCCAACCATCAAAGTCCCATATTCACTTCTAGCAAAGTGCGCCTTGAAGACTAGAACACAAACCACACCATAGTAAAGCTGAAATACATTGATAGGTTGGGGTGAATCAGGGGTCAAAAAGGTGAGCTCATCTTAAAAAGGCTTGAAAGTGTTTGATTTGCTGATACCCCTTTGCAGCACCCAAAAAGAGTCACCATGTATTTGATGTGGTCTGGAGTACTTTCTAGCTAATTAATTCTATGCTTCTGGACTTCTACTAATGGTCTGGAAGAATTAAGAGAGACTTCTCTGTCCTCACCCTTCTTCCACCACCATCGCACCAGAGATATCAGTAGGGTGCCGGTGACGGCCGTGCACCGGGAACGCTGGGAAAACCCGGTGTCTTGTGCTGGCTGACCTCGCCACCAGCTCAGGGTCTGCACAGAAAGCAGGGAGAGGGGACCCTGGGTCTCCAGGTGCGGTGGGCATTGCCCACTTCTATCTCACAAGTTCTCTGTTACAGCAGAGGTCCAAGACATTGACGAAATCTTTGATCACCATTCTTTTCCTGTTATGTTAGAGGCTTTTAATTTTTTACTGTACTTTTACTCCAGTACACAAAGCATATTCTGTAGCTTGCATACACCAGAACTGATACATGTATGCCCAAAACACAGATGTGAGGTTGTGTGCGTGGGTGAGAGGCGTGGGTTTTTTTCCTGTTTCAACACAGGCTCACCAGGGCAATGTCTATTTATCCCAAAGCCTTCTGAACTCCATGTTTAGGGCATTCTGCTCTCCATAATCTGACCATTAACCTTCCTACATTAGCTTCTGCACATCATATACGACACAATAAAAAACTAAGAGCGTCAACAGAATATTAAAGAAATACAGTTTAAGTGGTTGTGGATCACTCAGTCTGTTTAAGCTAATTCAAACCATGAACACCCACAAAAAACAGCAGGTATCACCCCAAGGACAGCGAGCATTGTGCAAACTAATATGTTCACATCACACACACAACAAATATTTTTAATTTCAGTTACTCACCCTCTCCCCCACCTAAGCTTTTAAAATTTGGCACTACTCTTCCAACTCATAAACTAACAACTTCTGCAACAAACACCAGCACTTTCCAGGTTATCTTCCACTTAGATAGCAAAGTCTCTATCTTCTCCCTGTCTACAGTACTAGAAATGACACTTCATAATGTCCACCCACTGATATTTAAAAGATACTCTACCTCTCCAGGAACAGACTAGGTGGGGTGGGAAATAATCTCTCTTATGCAATGCTTTCTATACACACGGGCTAGAGAGTTCTCTGTACAGGAATGGAATTCTACATGTATTCCCCTACAGCGGCTATAAATTGCTCAGAATGATACACCCAACATTTATCTCAAGTTTCACTTTAAGCACCAAGTCAGAGCTTCATTAGCTTTGCAGCCTGATCTAATACGGAAATAATAAAACTCCATATAAGTTGTCTGTTCTGTTTGGACTCCAGACTGGGCAAGCAGCAGTGCTGTAGCTTGGAGCCAGTCATAACACAATTACGGAACAGGAAAGGGAGATGCAAAGATGAGAGTGGGAGGGAGTAACCATGGATATAACAGAAAGACAAGGAAAGACACAATTTGCAGAGATGAGGCTTCAGATTGTCCACTTGCAGGGCAACAACTTCCTTGCCCTTTCTTTTACAGCACCACGATAGGACAACATACACATAATATATAACAACAAAACAAGAAAGATGCAAACCAGGTCCAGGTTTGCTTAACCAGGCCTATGTTAAGCTTATCTTTCTCCTCTTCCTGTAGCTATTCAAAAAGCAATAACTGTTTCACATCAGCTTCAGGTTCTGAGACTAATTTTGCAGTAGGAAAAAAATTATTTTTAAACATTGCACACATTCAAAGACACAAAGATCACACTGTGTTACAACACTGTATCCCAGTACCAGTCCTTAGCCCTTTTGCTGTTGAGTATGATAATATACAGCTCTACTCCTGCTGCTGCTGCAACTCCATTGCCCATCAGGGAAACGGCACATTTCATTCAGTCAAAAATGTTCCAGCCAACTCAGATTTCTATTTCTTTTTCTTTCCGCTCCCCCTGCAGAAGTATAAGTGAAAACTGCACTCAATGGAACTTAACTTTCCAAAGGCAAGATAGGCAAGGCCATACAAGGCTTCTGTAATCTACAAAGATATAACCCCTACAAAAAATCAATTACTTTCCTGATTCCTCCTAAAAAGCTGAGCCCTCAATGACTCACACATTCTTATCTCATCATCTTGGTATACCTAGGTGGATAAGTGAGGACATTACATCTTCCCTGTCTAAGCTTCCCCCCACTCCCCCCAAAAAAATCACACATCTAATGCTGCAAACCTTTTCTTGTAAGTCTCTAAATGTATTACATCACCGATGATCTAATGGATATCTCCACATTTGCCCAAATGAGCTGTCTGTACACATTCAACCTTCACTCAACCTAGCATACGGTTTCTCCCCAGGAAATCTAGGCATCATCCCAAGTGATTTTCAACTATAAGGCATAAAGCATTAATTACACCCTCTCACTTTTTTGATATACCAAGGGAAATGCACCTACTCACTGACTGGAAAAGATGCAGTACAGAAATCTTAACCTCTTCTGAAAATGTCACTCCAGGAGGCGCAGGTGAACTACAATTACAGAATGTTCTCTCTGTGCATTTGTGTGCCTTACTGGAAACAATACCACCAAATGTCTGATGCACGAAGTACACGAAATTACAACTTAGAGTCAGAAAGGGAGAAATACACAGAAACAAAACAGCTTTTTTAGCTTCAACTGAGGAGTACTGTCATCTCCAACTATGGAACCTCCTTCCATGCTGAGAAAGAAGATTGAAAAACGGAAGCATCAATCTCTAGAAGCAGCAAAAAGCAGAGGAGAAAGAGAAGAAACCAAAACTGCAAACTTGTAAAGCTGAGTCTGTACTGAGACAAGGGAGAATTTAAACTAAATTTACTGGTTAAGAAAGTAGGTCTGAAGTCCCCAGGCAAGCAGTTTTCAATCACGGAATCACAGAACAGTTTGGGTTGGAACGGACCTTTAAAGGTCATCTAGTCCAATCCTCCTGCAATGAGCAGGAACTTCTTCAACTGGGTCAGCTTGCTCAGAGCCCCATCCAACCTGGCCTTGAGTGGTTCCAGGGATGAGGCTTCCACCACCTCTCTGGGCAACCTGCGCCAGTGTTTCACCACACTCATCGTAAAAAAGTCTTTATATCCAGTCTAAATCTCCCCTCTTTTAGTTTAAATCCACTACCCCTTGCCCTGTCGCAACAGGCCCTGCTAAAAAGTCCGTTCCTATCTTTGTTATAAACCACCTTTAAGTACTGAAAGGTCGCAGTAAGGTCTCCCCGCAGTCTTCTCTTCTCCAGGCTGAACAGCCCCAGTTTTCCCAGCCTTTCCTCTCAGCAGAGGGGTTCCAGCCCTCGGATCATTGCTGGGGCCTCCTCTGGCCCCGCTCCAACAGCTCCAGGTCTGTCCTGTGCTGAGGGCTCCAGAGCTGGACGCAGGACTCCCGGC
>Ga0065711_1034528_pt1 | contig 23611 bp, 13 predicted proteins | sample Hoacrofraction12_FD_59098 | JGI IMG/M metagenome (GOLD analysis project Ga0065711, IMG submission 59098) | Hoatzin crop microbial communities from Cojedes, Venezuela - Epithelial fraction 12 v2 (version 2) | ecosystem: Host-associated > Birds > Digestive system > Esophagus > Crop | place...
CCCCGCCAGCCCCGGCCCAGCCCCGCCGCCTCACCCGCTCGCCGGCGCCTTCCGGGGCCGCCTCTCACGGCGCGGTGCACGGCGGGAAGGAGGCGGTGCTGGGAGAGGAGGGCGTGGCGTGAGCTCCTCCCCCCCGGCCCGGCTCCGCCCCCCCGGCCCGGCTCCGCCCCCCTCAGGTCGAAGGCAAAGAGGCCATTCAGGTGGACAAATAATTTTTATTCGTGCATGCAAATACATGTCAATACTGCAAACTTCTTCCACCGAGTCTCTCAAACACCGAAACCAGGCTGCTCTACGCCGCGACCAGCCACAGCTAACACCTCTTCACTTCAGTGCTACGGCAACACAGGGGGCCCCGCGCCGCGCGGGGCCCCTACGTCTAACACCAAGGGAAACGCTACCACCGGCAACTCGAAACCGAAATAAACGGAATAGAATTTACTCCCCCATATATCCCCATTTCATTTTACAGATTTTTTTTTTTAAATTATAGTTTTAAATAGAAGCTGAGAATGCGCCATAAAAATGAGCATTAAATCCATCGTAGCGATGGTGCCTGCTTTATACATGATGGGTGTACACCATCTTTTATTTCATTTACATTTCAATCGAACAATAGATTTGCAAAGAAAATGTCTAATACAGACGTAAAAATATTCACACTAGAGCTTCACAATCGGTTGTACAATTGACAAACAGGCCTCTTTTCCCAAACTTTCCAGCTAAGCAAATTTATAAAATGTAATCATCGCAACAAGAAAAAAAAAATTTTTCTTTAAAACTTCCAGGGAAAAGAATACGCAGTAAACAGTATAAATGCGGACAGCAGATGCTGCAAGCTAACCACAATACTTCTGAGTGGCTGTACAGTGGGTATGTGCAGTACAAATAAAAGCCACGTGTGTTGTATCACAACTACCGTATAATGTACTTGTTTGCCCAGCTAAGAAAACGCATGCATTTCCATGCCTTGGAGTAACTGAGACCTACTCTGGATAAACTGATGGGCTATGTGCAAGTGACCTTGGCTTTTGGCAGTAATAAATGCAGCCAGGCTCTGTTTTATTTCAGCTTTTACAGCGAAATCTTGAGTGAGAAAAGTTTCCACAAGCGTCCTTCCCAAATAACAGGGTGTGGTGTTACGTTCGGGTATTGGTCACTGTGATGATTCAGATTTGTTTCATCTCATCGCTAACAGCTTTGGGTTTTTCTTCCTTGCCGTGCTCCCTTGCCAGCAAAGAGATACACGATGATGACTGCTACCAAAGTCAGCTGGTTTTATACTGGAAAATTGGGTCATTCAAAAAAGCACATTTATTGTGTTCTGCTTGCAGAAGAGGTCCCTCGGTGAGAGGGAATTTCTGAATCAAGGGATTAAACTACAACATAACGAATGGACTTTTACATACTATAGATACTCCGATCATTTCTCATCTTGTTACACTCTCAAATTCAACATCTTCCTTTAATAACAGTCTAATAATAATGAAAAGTCTGTTCACAAATATGATCAAGGAGCTGCTGGCATACAGTGTTTATGTACAGCAACAGGTACGACTTGACAACTTGTGCTTTAAAAAAAGCAAACAAAACCAATGTTTGGAACTATTCTGAGTTTAGATCAAGTTATTTTTAAGCGTTCTTTCCTCAGCCGTTTCTGACCACTCTGCATTATTTTGTACCTCATCCAGCCTAGTACACTATTACACAAGAACAGCATTCAGCTCTTGAGTACAGGATTAATTAAAACTTCAATTGTGTTATCAAAGCACTAAAGCCTTCCAAATTAGACCTCTACAAAGAGCAATTAAGAGCTTATTTAACATGATCAGCTGCGTACAACTTTTTCTTTTCCTAAATCAAAGGTCAAACTTTCGTGTCCCTGTACTAGACTACCAAGAACCAACGCCAGTTTGCTTTGCAAAGAGTCTCACCTTTCCTTTGAAGGGTCTAGTATACATTCCACAATGCAAAATCTGCATAAACACTAAGATTCATTTCTTGTCACCTGTTTACAGGAACAAAGTATCAGTAGCAGGGCAATCACTCTGCTAGAAGTATATGTTAAGAATGTACAGCTAATTACTTTCTCACACAAGCACTCTCCCAGCGCACGCGTTAGTCTCTATTAAGACCTATGTGGGAAATGAGGCAAACCAAGGAATGAATCCAGGTAGTGAGGCAACACAGTTAACTTAGATACTAATAATTCCTGTATCTCTTGCATGTGAAATCCCTGCTGTACCCCTAGTGGGGAAAAAAAACCAAAACAAACCAAAGCAACCCAAAATGCTTGTCCAAGCAAAGCAAAAGAGCCAATCTCTTTCCCCAATGTGCTACGGGCCTTTTTTCTGACAGCACAGGTACGTTAGGCCACGACCTACGTGGGAATCACTGCTATTAACACACAAAGATTAGTCGCTATATCTCAGGGTCAGAAAATAAGCCCTTCCATAGCCCAAAGGCACCTGATTTGCAACTAGACAAATGAATACATACTTGTTTGTACAGGGTCAAGGACTGAAGCTTCACCAAAGAAGAAAGCCAGAACTAGGTTCCCACCTGCAGCTTCTCCTTATCAGGGCACTGGAGGGCATAGTTTCATGGCAAAAACCACACAGTCGGCGTTAAAACTGTAAGACAAAGCTGTCATGCTGTTAAAACCCCCAAATAATTCTATTGCCTGCCATTCTATATATTAAAAATTCAACTAAAAAGAAAACCCTAGCCTCAGCTAAGAACCAACTTTCCATATGAAGCGTACGGTCGTCCTAGAGAACTGCTGTATCATGGGACCTCCTGCTGCAGACAAGAGCATATAGATCCATTTGTTCTTAAATATACCAATGTGGTTGGCAGGAATATGTTCGGCTTATGTCATTTCACTGGACAAACAGGCAAATGTGTGTAAGCAGCTCATCCCAATCCCCCTCCAGCAGAGCACAACCAAGTTTTTAAAATTGCAATTTTAAAATTAAAAAGTTAAGGTAGATACACAATCAATTTATGTAGTATATATTCACCCTCAGATCATGCTGAAGATGTTCTGTGGAGTTCTGGTGCACAGAGGGCTCTTTCCCTGAGGGCAAATAAGGACTTCTCAAACCGTTATATTTTCTCTATTTTTGTAACAAAATAGCAATTTAAAATTTAAAAATCTTTTAAAAAAATTACATCACCTTCAACATGGAAGATCTCACTGTTTAAATATCCATGAAAGAGACATACTTGTTTGCATATCTGTTTTGGAATTACATTGTACAGCAAATAATAGTATCTCAGAAGCATTTCAAAAGTAATATAAATTCATATTTACAGAATGGTCTTGGTATAAAATATACAACAATCATATTTATGTCTAACATTCTAAGTTAAAGTTAACATCAATAGGAAATAAGTTAAGGTGACAAAGGTGGTCTGGTTCTTGTATCCATTCACTTCAAGTTGCAAGTGAAACAAAGCATCAGTCTAACCCTAGCTATGAGGTGGCACCGGCTATAGGAGGTACAGCAACAGCCACAGGAAAGGAAGAGGAGACTACTTGACTGTTTTTCTACATACATTCCTTTACATTTGAGTATTAAATAGATGTGTAAGATCTTCCATACTGACACCAGGATATCAAAACTAACCCTTGGATTTTTAGGTATATTTACAACATAATTATTTCATGGACAGGTTCATTAGGAGAGATATCAAACACCAATATTTACTTAGTCTAATCAGTAACCCTCAGGGAAATGCCAACCCCCACCCCCCAGAAGCGTGCACAAAACAGTTATCAAAATCTTACCCGACCACATAGCTGTGATTTTGTAAAATAACAACTCAGACGACCAGTAACATGATCCTCTTTAAGCATTTTGCTAGCAGGAAAAGCCCTTACATGCAGTACACCTGGTGAAAGATCAGCTTGGCTTAAAATATTCCAGTACAATTTCCGATTAAACAACTTCACAGAAGTTAATAAAAACATAAAAAAATGTAAAACTTGTCACAAAGAAAAGAGGACAAACAAGAAGACAGTAATCATCAGGAGGGAGAGTCCTGCTTTCTTTTTTGTAAAAAAAAAGTGGATTTTTAAGCTTCTCAAAAAAAATATGCCCAGGACTCTAGTTCATGTGTATTTATGAAAGAAAACCAATTTTTAGTTGACATGCCTAATATGATTCTCAGTCACATCTTAACAGGGCATAAATTCATTCACTTTTCAGTACTCTGAAGGTCAGATAATGCTATATTATTGTATTTTCAAGGTCTTTGAAAATAAGTTGCCACTGAACAAGCAAAAATTAAACCTGAATACAAAATTACGATTAACAACATTTAACAAAGACAACCGCCTTAAATTTCCAATATTTAGTTTAAATTACAAACAAAAAGGTACAAAAAAACAGCAATACCATCTTGTTAGTCAGTGCAAACACTACATACAGGGTTTTCAAAGGAAAGCCAAGAGCACCTGATACTTTTTGCCAAGTCATCTGGATTCTATAATCTCCAACTTGAGAACTATTAATAAAAAAAAAGAAAAACCAAAATTGCCGTTACATTAGTGCATCATTGCTCAAAATGGTTGAAAATTGTTTCACGTATAACTTGGGGAAATCAATACCTAGTACATTAGCTGGAGGACTTAGGCACTTGGTTTACTTCTGATAACTTTACTTGGACAAGTAGCCTGTGTACGTGTATCTACGGTACTAAAGCAGAAATTGGGGGGGATGGGGGAATGGAAACCAAATGCTGCAGCAAAGCACTGCACCACAGACCTGCAAATAACGCAGCAGTGCAAAGCTAATGGTGTGCTAACCCTGTAAAAGTCTCAAGTCCAAATCTCCACCTCTCAGTCTTCAAACAGGAAACAATACTCCATGCAAAGTTCCACAACTAAAGAAAAAGCAGCCGCAACAAGACACAAGTTCTTCTCTCATGAAACAAAAGAGACAAATAAGTTAGTCTTCCTTTCACTAGATGTATCATCGTAGGATCCTGCTAGTTTAAATAACTGAGTTGTTAGTTTTCTACAGAGCCATTTTAAACAAGAATGGCTCAGATACCGCACCGGATTGCTACAAACTCATAAAAAGCTGCTTTAAGCTTAAGTAAAACAATGTCCAAATTCCATTCATTTGTGGAAAGTGAACGCCTTACCCTAGTAAAGTAAGTTTTTTTTTTTCTTCAGAATGCTAATGCGAGAGGGGCTTGAAGTATCAAAGAGTCCACAGGAAATGCATGACCCCAATATTATTTTTTTTAAAAAAAATATACATTATATAATATATATTATATATATAAAAAGCTAGTGTAAATGCTTCCATGGTGTGGTCACAAGCTGGAAAGATGAATGCCTTTCAGCTGTTAACCATCCTGCCATTTGCAACAGGCTTTAAAAAGTCATTTTTATCCTCAGACATAATGTGAGCAGTTTTCAAAATGAGGCTGCCAACACTGACTGACGTGCTGATGGGCAGGCAGCTTGCCTTGCTAACAGATGTTGTGATCGGCTGACTGAAGCAAGTAGTTACGGGCAGGATTGTTTTCTGCTCCTCCCTGAGGAGAAAAATAAGTTACACAAATATTAAACAAGTACATGCACAAGTATCCGGAACTGAATCGTGTGCATTAAATAAATACTGACAAACTCCTTTTTAGCAACAGGCTAAACATCTTACTATGGAACGGTACGTTCAAGATGTTAAATGCAGTCTGCCTCGGCTTCAAAGGCTGCATTACACATTAAAGACTACAGAACATATAAACCTAAAATAGTGTATTTTAAAAACTACCTCTCTATGGAGATTTGTGCAAACGGTATGACATTTAACCTTTTGAAGTTTTTCTTAATTTCTGTTAACTACAAAAATACTTTTGCATTGCTTGCTTACTGAATGTGAAAGGTATTTAACAGCTGTGACAGGTTTCAGTATATATGTTACAATAATGCATACAAACAAAGGTACCATCTTGTGACTTTCAGATTTGTGACCTAATTCTATTTTTTTAACAGGTTCTTCTCACTTCGTGTACACACAATGCAGATGTGTAATCCAAGTCTGAGTAGGTACGTAGTTCATCCTTAAACAACCATGCTTCAACTATTCTGACGCTGCTGTTTGTCTAATACTGGCAGACACTGCTGTTTTGTCTAACACTCACAGAATCACAAGGTCTTCACCTAAGCTTTGTCTCTTCTGTTCCATAGATTCTTTCTGGTGCTGCTTTAGTGGATGCCCATTCTCTACAGTAGTTCCATTGAGCAGCTGATCATCTTGAGAACTAATACCTAGCTGTATATCCAGAATCTCCTACAGGAGAAAAGGAGAAATGTCCATCAATACTGTTGCTACCAGCTCTAAATTCTCCTATTATGTTCCACTACACAAAGCTGAGGGAAGTGGGAGTCTCATCATAAGGCTCCCTACTTTTATTTATTTCATACTGTTGGAATGTCTCCACATTTTACTATAGGAAAAAGAAAAAAAAACTATTCAAATATGGCAGTGAATGACAACAGTAGCATAAACATCAGCTGCTAAAATATTGTTTATCAGGTGAGATACAAAGGAGGCAATGAAGGCAGTGAGAACCATTTCAATAATTAAGGACAGGAAAGGCTAAATATAAAGGTCCTTCCATCCATGTAATGGCGATTCACAGTTCGTACTACAGCACTGCATCACATGCCACAGGCAGAGCAAACAAAAGCTGCAGCCAGTACTGTAAGTCAGTATGGGAATGCATTCCACATAAGAACCTTAATTTTTTTGAAGTGTACAATGCTTTAAAAAAAGGACAATCGATCCTAGTGCTTGGAATGAACACCAGAATGTTTTATGACTGCACAGAAAAGGAGGAAATGGCATAGAAGAAACTGGGGCAGATGCACAGAATTACAAATAAAGAATGAAGTTTTGTGAAAACAAAAGAACACTAGCTTACAATCTTAAATGACTTTATTATTAGAATCAGGTAAGCACAAAGTTTAAATTAAATGATTACATTTAAACATAAACTTCAACATCAAACATTAACTACAGTTTCAACACTGGAGGGGAAGGGGAAAGGAATGGACTCACCACCATTACTAACGCTATCAAAAGATAAAGAGCAAAAAGCTGAAAGCTACAACAAAGAGCACAGTGAGCTGTTTTTTAACGTTGGTAATACTAACGGCCAGGTATCTGAACGAGAAGTATGAGACCCCTAGTGTTAAAATACAGCAAATGTTTGATATCACTACAAAGACTACAACCAGAAGGCTTTGCTATCAACATAGTCTACTATTTCACAAAGAAATTTCAAAAGTTTTTAATAACTAATGAGAGGACTCAGTGACCTCCATAGACACACAGATTTTTGTACTTACTTCTATTTGTTCTCCTTGCCCATCAGGTTCATCTGTATCAAGGGCTGACAGCTCCAATTCAATGTCCCGATCTGGCTTTGTGTCTGCACAGTCTTCAGTATAATCAGTCTAAAAAAGAATTAATATATTCTGTAAATATCAAGTTGGCTTTTCAGCTGCTTCACACAACACACATATTAAAGCGAAAACAGAAGATCCATTTCTAGGACACAACACTTCTACAATACAAAACAGCTAGTTAAGACACAAACAGAACTTCGGGCATGGACGACATAGAATACAAAGCTGAATCTAATAACATTAAAAGTACCGAAACAGAGAGATAAAATGAATACTGAAGTAGGAATTTCTGTATAGTCCATGTACAACATGGACAAGTAGAACAAAAAGTAATGATTGTATGAAAATGGATTGTGACATTCTTCCCACTTCGTAAATGGATGACTGGAGCAGCAGCATATCAGGCGCACCTACTTGACCTCAGGGAAATAACTGGGTGCAACACCAGTGACTTAACTTGCACAGAATATAAATATTTGGGAAAGTTAAGAGTTTTAACTCTTAGTTAAAATGCATACACTTATGTATATACAAAAAAAATCCAAGACTTGTTTCATCCCAATTACCCCTTTCTTTACCTCACCATTCCTCAAATCAATTTCCTTGCTTAAAAGATTTAAGGTGAGACGACTGCCTTCATCTAGAGAATTCCACTTCTGTTGCATGGCTAGTGCATTTGCCTCTCTCTGAAGTAGTAACGAGTTACTTTTGGCCTATGGAAAGAAACATACCAGTTACAACAACTACACTTAAACCATGTATTGTCAAACGGCAAAATAAACCAGCTCACAAAAAGAACAGTTCTCTTGCTAGATGGGTAACTTCTTTTAATGCATTAATTTTGTTCCACATTTGCTGACACTTATCAGGACCACCACTTTATCCCAAATTAGGTCTTACTGATGTCAATGGAACAGCTCATAGTAGCAGTCCTTATGCATCATACTAGGTGCTGCAGGACTAGCATCTAAACAACACTTATCAATCATTTTGTCAATTGTACTATCTTCTGTAGGCTCCACTAAGAAAAATTATTTAAAATCACTTTATTAAATGACTTTTTGTTTAATTAGAAAGCCCATATGGCATAACATCTGATCTTACCTGCTGTAATTCAATACTCAACAGATCTCCAGTGCTGGAATGCTTTCTGTGACCAGACAAATCTGTAACTACAAACCTGTCCCTTCAAGAGAAAGAAGGCAAAACCAGGAATTAAAACAAGTTCTCTAAATCAAAGGCACCATAAACTTCATTAATCTATCCACTATGTGACTAAGATAATACACTCTTCATCTTCACTGGGGCTTACAACACCTCAAGGCATTCTATGAAGCAAACATCCTTATTTTACATATGGGTAAGACGTGGCAAGAAAACTTGAGAGAAACTACTCACGATCGCAGATTTTGACATGACAGCCTGGCAGTACCTGACTCCAGTTCTTTGATTAGGTCTCTCAAGGGATATGTTGCTAGTAATTGAGTATTATTAGCTGCATTAAATACTAAAACTACACAAGTTTTAACCTAGTTTTTCCAAGGCTTTATGCTGAACAGGAAAAAATCCTTTACTTTACAATTGAGAACGTCTATTAATAGTTCCAGATTTTCTTTCCCCCTCCATGTTCAGGATTCTGAAGAACAGCAAGCTATAGAACATACTTTTAACAGAACATAGAAAAAAGTTTCATACCGTTCCACATAACGTGCTGATGAAGTAGAATCTGAGCCATAGGCACTCCATCTTGAGTCAACAGCATTGACATAAGGGACATAATCTGTAACAAATTAAGATAGCATTCATCATCTTCTCTGTTCTTAAAGGGGGATGTACAGGTATTTTAGCTCTTTGCATCTTCATTGCTCTAGTAAGCATGAACAGGATGAAATGCTCATGATGTATGCCATATCGTCATACGAAGCCTGTACTTGTACCTGATACACTGATGGGCTTAGTAGCACTTCCTTGGGAAGCAGTGGCCTGAATAGGATCTGTCGTGTGATAACCCGTGCGGGATGACCTGGAGATTGCACCCCACTTGGAGATGATCGGTCCATCGCTAAATGGGATTATAGGATCTTCTTCCTTGGCCCTTCTCTGAGCTTCAAATAAATTCACTCTCCTTTTAACATCCCCGCTGTCCAAATCCTACATATTTAGGAGACAGAAGATACTTGGACTCATTTGAGGTTATTCAGATTCTTCAGCTGGCCAATAACTTTCTGATTATTGTTGCTGAATACAATGCTGAAAATCTGTCCAACTAGAGCACCAAGATGGGCCTCGGTACTTCAACTATTGCCCTTTAACGGCAAACTGACCACGAGAAAGCTATTGCTGGAGCTAGAAGAAATAATTTTGCTTTTCCAAGTTTGTGTTTCCAGGCAGAGAAAGTTCCAGTATGCTTTAGAATCCTTCTGTACCCTTTCCTATACTTGAAGGAGGCAGTATCAAAGCAGGCTTTGGATGAAATTTAGTTACACTTGTTTCATAAGAACATAAAGGTAACCTGCTACCCTATATAGCAGAAAGTCTCCAAAAAGCGTGAGCTCTTACCCCTCCAGAGGTAAGCTGTATTCCATGATTCATACTATGCATTTTTTATTCCCCAAAGTCTTTCAGTTAGCTTTTTTTCCTCTCATGGAAATCAGGTGATAAAAATAAGTTGTATTTCATTTTCATTTTCACAGATTTGTTGGCCTTAAACTGTTTCAGAGGAAAATGCACCTTCCAACCAAGTAAGAGGTATAGTCTAGGAAAATAGTCTATACAGATTCTCTGTGGGTACAAAGCAGGTAAGATTAAGGTCATGCTGATTATCCTCGGTCCCCAGTATTTCAACTTTTCTCTGTGAGTGTATATTGCTCTTGGGATTAACTTCCAAGTAAAGATTTTCTGAAACAATGGCAACATAACAAATCTTAGAATCCTGAAAAGGCCAGTGATTCATTAACATGGGATGGACTATTGCACTTAAGCCAAAGAGGAAATGTGTTTCTGCAATGGAAACGCCTGCTCTGAACTGGCCACAATGACCCCGTATTAACCAGTCAAGCCGGCCACTGCAATGTATTCTGAGACTATTTTTAGATGCCTCAAATTATAAGGATGTAGCTGTACACAAACATTTATATAAAAAACTCTGAAGAGAGACAAAAAAAAGTCAAAAATTTTTATCCCACTAATAATCAAAGAACACATTTCAAATTAATTTATTCTTATCAGTTTACAGACCATCTACTCAAAGTATTTTGGCTACAAGTTTGATTTACAGAGATCTTATTAAATTTGTTGTTTCAGACATCTGAGAATTTTATTCATGGCACTGCACTCTGTCACTGAAGTAAATACATTGTTTATTTACAAAACTGGGAAAAGATATTCCAAACAACTTTTAATGGGCAGAACTACTTTAAAACACTAAGAATAGAAGCTATCAACTTAAAAAAAAGGTTTGTTTAACCAAACATAAGACACTTCAGCATGTAAGTATCATTGCTCTAATGAGATAACATGCAGAAAAACCCTACCATTAACACGGCATTTGAATTGGCAATCACATCCTTGGGCTCTGAGTCGATAGCATTTATACAAGAGCCAATAGTGCCACAAGACCACGGTGAATAGTGAGAGAGATGGTCTTCCTCAAATTTAGTTCCACTCAAATCACTGACACTCTCTGAGAACTACGGAAAAGGGAATAAATAAGCAGTGAATAATAAAAACAGGGAATTCAGTCTTAGAAGAAGAAAAGACATTTATTGCCATTTAACTAAATCATCTCAAAAGTCAGTCTAGGAGTTCTAGCCATATTCAAGATTTGACTTGGGGACAACATAACCCCTCTGGCAAATTTTAAATCAGTGCAGCTGAGAGCTGTCAAGGAAGGGCAAGCTTTGCCACTACAAATAACTGCCTGGTCTGCCAAGATGAGAGACTGACATCAGCGTCACTACATTAGCGGCAAGTTTCTTCAGGCAAATACCTACAGTAATTAAACCGAGAGGAAGCCATGCATTTTCCTTTAATGTATAAGCCAGTGGCAGATGTAAGTATGACTTAGAACCCTCCAACCTGGATGAAAAGGACTAAATTCCGATCTACCCTGAATATACCCCTAAGGGACTTCAGGTACACCTACCTTACAAGGCTTTCTGAATAATCAGAGCCTAACACCTCAAACATCATCAACGGAACTGTCAAACCACAGCAAAGAGTGCTTGGCACAGTGGTTCTCTTGGATGCATTTAATTTACACATACAGAAAGTAAGCATCACAAGATTTTTTTTTTCTTCAAAAGCACACTATTCCCATTTGTTGAGTTTCCATTCTTCTTTACAGAACTTAATCACACACATACACAATGTTCTACCAATGCCTTTTGCCACTTTTAAGGGACATGTATGCTCTGGGACTTGTCAAGCATTCACAGCTTGGTTCGGTCTGCTCATCATGTCATAATGCCATCTGGAGTATAAAAGGGAAGGTCCTCCTTGACAGAAAGGAACTGTAGTTCCCTACACAAAAACCTGGAAGGTTCACAAAGCTAGTTCAATAAAATTACATCTCCTTTAGTGAGGGCAAATCAAATCACTTCACTTTTGACTTTTTTTTAGCAATCATGTTTAGCATCACCTTAATATCAAATTGAATGCCTTCATTATTAGGTATTACTTTTCCTTTGGTAGAAGATTGAATTAATTTTATGAACAACAGATGGCAGGTAGAAAATCTTTACTAGAAATATTAAATGGCATGTTACAGAAACAGCAAGGGAAAATGAAGAAATTCTTTGGCTTCCCACCTCTGTGCTGAAATCTACACTGAAGAGAGGAGAAGGTGGTGTTGGAGATGGTGTTGCCATAGGAAGGGTTGATGATACCAGAGGAGTCTTCTGCGTGTGGTACTGTGCCCATTGCTCCGGCTTCCGTCTTAACTGCTCATCATAACCAGTCTTCAAATGACCACAAGGCTCCTAGCAATAATAAATGCAGGACTGTATATCCTATCATACTCTAACCAGAAGGTCAATACTTGCAGGGGACACACTTGGACCCCCAAATTCCCTGGGGTCTGTAACCTTCCATTGATATTACTAGAAGAATTTCGGAAGGATATGGGGAAGAACCTGTCCCATGTATGGCAATTCATACCATAATTTAAGCAACATGCACAGGAATTGGTGAGATCCCCCTGGGAGTCCTGCATCCACCTCCGTGATCCTCAGCACAGGACAGAGCTGGAGCTGTGGGAGCGGGGCCAGAGGAGGCCCCAGCAATGATACGAGGGCTGGAGCCCCTCTGCTGGGAGGAAAGGCTGGGAGAGCTGGGGCTGCTCAGCCTGGGGAAGAGAAGGCTCCGGGGAGACCTTACCGCAGCCTTCCAGTACTTAAGGGGGGCTTGTAGGAAACATAGGGACAGGCTTTTTAGCAGGGCTTGTAGCAACAGGACAAGGGGTGATGGTTTTAAACTAGAAGAGGGGAGATTTAGACTGGATATAAGGAAGAAATTTTTCACAGTGAGGGCAGTGAAACCCTGGCACAGGTTGCCCAGAGAGGTGGGAGATGCCCCATCCCTGGAAACATTACAGGCCAGGTTAGATGGGGCTCTGAGGGACCTGGTCTAGTGGAAGGTGTCCCTGCCCATGGCAGGAGGTTGGAACAAGATCATCTTTAAAGGTCCCTTCCAACCCAAACCATTCTATGATTCTATAAATTAAAGGGGCAGAGGGACTCTGGTCCTAATCCAGATTAGTGGTCTATTTTACAAGTCTATTTTATTGAGGTTAAAAATAAAACAGAAGAGGTCTGTGTTAATTATTTACCAGCTTTTCAGTAATGACCTTTAGAACCAAGACTCCATCTTTCACTTTCCGGCTCTCACTTACCCTTGGTAAAGGCACAGTCCTCTGTTCATTTGGAGGTTGACAAGCCACAGAGTAATATCCATCCAAAGAGTTGTATCTCTCACGTAACGATGTCTGATAGACAGATGAGTGCATCACATCCATGGGAGGTAAAGAATTGCTCCTAATAATATCATCTCGTGGGTACATCTGTGGGCGCCAGATGCGCCTGCTGTCATAAACTGGAGCATACATTCCAGAAGGGACAGGAGGAACTGGTCCATACGGCTGCGGAGGAGGAGGTTGGTAAGGAGAATTCAGTCGATCTCGAGGGGGAAATGTACTGTAATGATCGGCATATGGCACGGAAGCAGGTGGGAGGGAGGATTCTGGAACGTTATTGGACCTCACAAAGCGAGGAACACAGGGAGCCACACCAGCTGGTACTGTTGGAGGTGGTGGATAATATCCTTAAAAATTGGAAAAAGGCATATTTAATGTAACCACAAGTGACCCAGAATTTTACACCTTCTAAAATTGTAAAAAGTGTTGGTAAGTACCTTTAGAGAATGAAGAGTCACACTTTACAAACCTGTTACTGACTCTATCATTTTTCTGTGTATTATAATTTCACGTACAACAACCGTATTTGCAGATGCAGTGCTGACTCTTTACCACCTTGACCCAGTTTGGAAAACAGGAGTTTCTCTGCCATTGCTCCTATGTACTATGGTATAACCACGTAACCGGACAGACAAGCATCTTACATACTTCTTCACATAGGAAGTTAAAATAGTTATCTCTAAAATAAAAAGCTACATTGCTAAAAAAATAGTAATTCCAAAGGTCCATAAGTAACCATTTCACGCTTGGCTTACTCTTTTTTCTTTGGAGAGGACTGTCTGAACACTTCTACCTTTTGTTTTGAGAGCTTGTGAATGACCTGATGCTAGAACACCTAATAGTTTGCTTGAATATTAACACGCACACTGCAACCTAAAAAGATGACTGACGCCTTTCAAAAACATTTGAGCAAGCACAAAGATGCAGAAGTCTCCCAGCAGAAGCACACTGTGCTGCTGGGTCTGAATCCTGTCTATGGATACCCTCCTGTATACGGCACATGGTGAGTAAGCCTAAATAAATGCATTTCAGTGCTAACAAAGGAAAAAGTAGATGAAAGACCTTGAGGTTCAAGTTATTCTGGATGCTGAGGTCCAAGCCACACAACATACAGCACAGCACACAAAGACAAGAACCACCAACACTGGTAGTGAACTACAGGCCTCCCCCATACTCCGCAATGGACCAGATTAGTATTCCACTAAGTGAAGATTTAGATGACTTAAAAAAAAAAAATCCACAAAACTGAGATAAAACTTAGTTCTCAGCATTCCGGCTTATTTAGAGAAAAGTTCAGAGCTGCTTTTGATTCAGTGCTTATCTCACTCACCTGTCTGCGGGTACTGTGGAACTTCATACGACAGCTGAGTCCTGGGATCCTGGAAATACTGAACGTTATCAGAATGTGGAGGGTAGACAGGTACCCTGGGAACAAACGGGCTGGATTTTGGAGGCACAGAATTAACTTCTGTTCCAATATTAGGAGGACCAGCTGAGGTAGCTGCTGCCTGGCTTACGGGAGTCTTGGGTGGAGAACCGATTTTACTGAAAAGGATTACCAAGAAATCATTAAGCAGATCCTTACTTATTTCAGTTAGTCATCTCTCTGTGTACGCTCTTGTGTAATGTGGAATCTGAGCCATGTCATTTCCCCTGGAATATTATTTTTCATACCCAAAATTGATACTATTATAGCGTCTCAGACTTTCTCTTAAGATGAACTCAAAAGTGGATATAAACATTTTGGTATGTACCTAGAAGCTTCCATACCACTTGTAAGTGTATTCTGGTAAAGACAAAGGCTTTGAAGAGTTTAGAGGCTCAGTACTTTCTGGAGAAGTATCTGAAACATTTGAAGGGAAAACCCCAAACTAGAAGGTTTCCAGGATTATTAAGGGACCACACACTACATGTACCCTTCTTGGTTTCAGGCAATGTCAAATTTTGAGTGTAAATGTTTTGGGTTTTTTTTTACTGTAACAACCCAAAAGTAAGAAAGATACCAGGCTACGAACAACAAAATCAAAGGTAGAGATTTATCATTTTATCTATATTGCATGGGAGCATTCACCAGCTAAAACAACCGATGCTGGCTCTGACAACTTGAATCCACAGACTTGGTATAACGATGTACTGCAGTGCATGCAGTACAAGATCTTACACAACTCTGCAGCCAGCGAGCACCAGCAACAACTGCAAGTCAGCACCAGAATTTAGTACCTATTGTTCGCCATCCACACGCTCCATGACAATCTGTTGTGCTTAGTTACCTTTATGAAAAAAAGTTACCTACTTTTCAGGTAGTGATTCTGTAGGGGATCCAGAAACATTCTGGCCATTGGCTCCAGTCTTCCCTCCCTTCTTGGAGTTCTCCAAAGCTCTCAAGGAGGCGTCCGCACAGCGAGGGATCAATTGGGGAACACCACTTTCTAGATTAGCTATTCCATTAGCACTTGGCACCATCTTCCCTGCTGCTTCAGGGCTTCCTATGACAGAAATTACGTTTCCTGTTGTGGTGGAGACGGTGCTATTTACACCAACTTTATTTAGCAGGGGGAACGTTCTCACTGTCGCACTAATTTTTTTGTTCCTCAAGCGGTATCTATAAACAAACACACATACAAACACATAAAAGATGTACGATTTTAAAAGTGCTTATTGTGCAGTTTAATGTACTTGTAAAGCTAGCAAAAGGAAAGGATTGAGAGGAACCTGATATCCAAACATTACAGGACTTTAAACTGGTACTTATTTTCAACAATCTGTAAATAGAACTTCAATGTCTTCCTTGTAACCAAACACCATCCCTCCTCTTAGAAGATCCACTTCTGAGTTCTTTGATAATGAGTTTGGGTGAAAACAGCTTCAAGAACATATACGTTACATACTATTTAGAAACTCACTTTATTCCTTAATCAAACCAAACGCAATCAACATTCTCTCTCCTGCAGGTGATATAACCAATCCCTGACAGACACTGAGCCCAGACTCAATTTCAGGAAAGGAAATTTTACTTCATATGGGGTAAAATAAAAAAAAAACCACCTGCAATTATTTTACAGCTATTGCTTTACCGTATTTTCAGTTTCATGTAAAGAGTTGTCACTTCAATAGATTCACAAATCCTTCTGAATGAATAAATGTACAGAATAAATTGTTTTCAAAATTCTATGGAGATTGTTTGGATTTAAAGAAACAAGTCCCCCACACTCACTTTTCAAGCTCTTCCTGAGAATGAGCAAATGTACAGTTTGTTCCTCTTGGACATCCCCCTTGCTGTCGAAGGTCTCTGCACATACTTGTTTTATATTTGCTGTTTGGTTGTGGCTTTAAAAAAAAAACACCCAAACATAAGACATTCCACTTACCATCTCATACACTTTTACATAAAAATAGGCTTAAAATACATACACAAACACACCCATCATATGCTTTCACATTCTGCATCTTTAATGAGAAAACTGAAGAAATTTATTATTGCTGGGCTAAGTACTATGCCATTGTATGGATCTCTCTACAGCAAGCTCTGCTGCATTCCATATTCAGAACTGTTAAGTTCTCAAAACCTGAATGCAGTAAATAACAGTATCATGAGTTATTCCATACAAAAGGCCATAAACATTTCAAATCAACAGTACTTTCTCAAAGTCGCATCTTTCAGTAAATGTACATTAAAACACATAATGCAACAATCAAATGTAGTTACCTGTGGAGTTTCATGGCCTTTTCTACTGTAATTCTGAATGAAATCCACAAGCCCATGTACCACAGTCTTTACAGCGACCATCGCATTTTCAAGCTGCTCCCATGTTGGAGACGCTGCATCTGAAATTATTAAAAACAGGCTTGTCATTCTGTCAGTGATTCCAGTCGTATCATAAATAAGAGGCAACTCTTCTAGTACTTCAAAACACCAAGTATAGGACAGAACTCAGACAGTCCTGACAAAGAGTTTATGATATATTATGGTAATTAATGGGAATTCTGAAACCAAGAATGGAGGTTATCGTCTTAATAATTTACTTTGCTAGATACAAACAATACAAAAAATATCAAGAAATGTTTTAAAAGCTTGCTTTGCATACCTGGATTTGGATCTATGTTTGCCAGCAGCTCTAAATGAGGCCTCAGCCTGTTTAAGTTTGCAGGATCCCCTGTGCGCTGCAAGACAATTGTCAATTCTTGTACGCTCTTTGCAAAAGATTCTGGAGATTGGAGCTGAAAACAAAGTGAGTATTAGTGTACTGCATCTTACAACTGTGAACTACTAATCTTCAAAAGATTTTAATTAAACTGGTTCCTAAATGCAATACGTAGTGTCTTCAGATGGCATATAGAGAGTATCAGTGGAGAGAAATTTAATTTCTCAGCTCAGAATCTGCCCTATGAAGCTTCATCACAAGACACAAAAAAGGGAGTTAGATTAAAACTACTGGAAAACAACAGGTCTTCATATGAAGAATACACTACAGTGGGGAGTAAACCTTCATTCCAGTTTTAACTAGTATTTTATATGACTAAGGACAAAGTTAACTCAAGCGGTTCTTGGATTTTTATTGTAACACTTAATGGTCAAATCTAATTCTACAAAGATACTAAAATCATCCTTTTGACGAACCTTGTCAATAATGGATTGCATGTGTGACTTATGTGCCAAGTCACCGTAAAGAAGGGAAGACCATTGTTCTGGCGATATTCGAAGTCCCGCTTCCATGGCAATGTGAACAATCTGAGCATCGTGCTCTCTCCGCAAAGCCTCGTAACTCCGAAACTCCTCTTTAAGTTGCATCAGAGAAGAATCTTCATCCCTTTTAGTGACCTAGTAGACAGTAATAGTTAAATACCCCTCCTCTAACAAAAAAAATCTCCCAAGTCCATCAGAAAAGGAGAGTTACACAGTACAAACCACAGAAGTATTGCTTTCGTATGTCTAGCACATACTTAATTTTCTTCCATGTGTTCAACCGCTTCGCTAGCGGTGCACAGGCAGAACAGCCAGCTCTTCAAGTTTTTACAGGATCACAGGTGCAAAACTATACCAACTCCACTACTTCCAACTAGGGAAGTAATCAGATTGGCTGACATCACAGCAGGTAGTTAGATATTGAGTGGTTCTGCCAGTATTTTTTCTATCCAACATTAAAGGATGACTTAAAGAAACAGGAAAGCATCTAGAAATAATTTAAATAATGCAAAGGAAAACAAGAAAAGATATTGGCATTTAAAAAACAGAATACTTAACCGAGAGCCCACTATAAATGTTAACTCTTAGGTTACGTAAGAAATCTGCCATAAAGGAGCGTAATTCCAATGTTTAGTTCAGTGACGATGTAACAATCATGTTTTTAGCTGTGATTCACGAAGAAAAAAAGACCCATGGAACTAACTTTTCACTCTTCTCCAGATATAAAGAGTGGGAATATTCAGTTTAAACAACCCACCCCTATAGATCAAAAATAAAGGGGCTCTTCAGCGCAAGGTGGCTAGATACAGGCAAAAGAAAAAGGAGAGAGCGACAAATGTGTTGGAACACGACATCAGAGCTCAGGCCAACAGCACTCTGTGTATCGTGTGCCCCTCTCCTGCCCAGTGTGGAGCTAGGGAAGTTCCCAGGACTACAACACTCCAAGAGTTTTCTTTAGCATGCTGGGAGTGGATTCTAATCTTTGAGAGCACCCAGTCTGGCCACAGCCTACTCTCTAGAATCTAAATCAAGTCAAAAGTGTGTATTAAAACATTTCGCTTCTTCCTGAAGCAGGCTAGGAGTGCCTATGGAGTCACGTTTCACGCCTCTTTCAGGGAAGATAATTTCCAGATGATGGGCAGCAGTCAATAATGAGGGCAGTAATTTCAGAATCTATTCTGGCTAATTCCACATGTGACCATGTGTTCCTTTTGCAGGGAATTTTAAACACCAAACAACTACCTCATAACAGTTCTAGATAAAATTACATAGTCTACATTATTTAAATGCATATAAACTGAATTTATGTAACATTTTACAGGTGAAAGATAATCATCTAGGTCAGGTTCTCTGGAGCTGCACTAGATCATAGTAACAAATTTCAAATATTGCTATTTTACCTTAAAGCATGATGCTCTATACAGTAGCTGCACAACGTGACCAATGCTCGTTTTAGAGGCCTGAGGAAATCTTGGTTCTAGCCTTTGTACAACAAAAAGTACCAGAACTTTTCTCGAGAGTGCGGAGCCATCTTCCAGTGCCAGTAATACAAGTTTCAGTGCCTCCTCTTGCATAGCTTTAACACACACCACAAAAAGATAGGAAGTGAAATGTACTGCCAGAAAACAGCAAGGTTATCATATATTAACACCGTAAGTAGAAGCATGTGACTTCTTTTGAATATAATTCCTTATTACTTTTTATTTCACTAATAATAATAAAAATATTGGTTAACATTAAGAAAGTTGCCAGTTTAAAAGAGGTATTTAGAAGCACTCCAAGAACAGCAAACTTGAGAGCTAAGACTAATTTTCAGTAATAAACATATTAGCAGTACAGTTTTTATATTTTTCTCTACTGTGTGGTCTTGTAGCCTTTGTCATTTTGGACATCTCATCAATGCCACATGACAAAACTGCGTGAAGTAAATGCGGGAATAGTACAGCAATGCTATCATCAGTTATTGGAATCAAGAGAGGACTACTTCCAGTTTAAACTTATTTCTTCCTCATTTCTGTGCTTGCTTTAGCAACACTCTCAACTAAGAATTTGCTGTTTCTATCAAAGATATAAACAGGATCATTATAAATTTTAATTTTGAAGTATGCTGTAACTAAAGTTAGGCTAACTGTATTTACAGCTAAAGTACGAACACAAGAGCACGCGCAGTTTCCTATCCAATTCTAATTACAGGCAGCAGTACAACCAGCCTGTGCTCAGTTGCACTGCATTACAAACTGTGCAGAAACCAAGCTTATTTACTCTTCTTTGCCAGGAGTTTTAAAATACTTCCTCACAATTTTGAGGAACAGTTAGTAAGGGGAAGAAAAAAAAAAACCCCACAACAAAACCAAAACTTTAAAAGAGCAAACTTTACTAACTTGTAGTCCTTTTATTTCTTTTTCCCTCCTTTCTCCCTGGAAAGTTCAAAGTTGAAAACCAGAAGTAATTACATCTTCAATCGCACGGAAGAAGTTTCCAAAGAACGCTTTTTTGTGTTAAGACAAGGTATAGCTAAATATACTTTATTGGAGATTCTAGAGGTACTTTACCTGGTCCTAGAAACTGGCATCCTCGTGCCCTGACAGCAGCCCAAAGATTGGCAGAAAGCTGCTGAGGATTTTGGTGCTGCAGGATCAGTTCTGTAACGGTTCTCTCTCCCAGCGATCGAGCCGCCCTCATGGCTCTAACCCGACCCTCTTCCTCCACCAGCTGACAGTTCACCAGCGTCACAAGCTTCCTTTGCATTGGACGGCTCAGTGCACTCTGATTCAAGCTTGCAACACCTTCAAAGAAAGCAAGAAAAGGCAAACTACTGCTTCTAACCAGAAAAGTCTACCTGAACAAGACAAAAAAAAAAAATGTCTAATAGTATGTGTCTTTCTCTAGGACTTGGATACTAGTCACAGGCACCTTCTCTTCGGCAACTCTGTGTAATTCATTACCAAAAGTAATTTTAAAAGGTTTAAATTGACATCAAACTCATCCTTTAAGGAAAGTTCTGCTTTAGTACAAAGTTAGCCCAAAGGAAATATTATTAAATAAAAAAGAATATTTTATAAACTTAAAATAATTTTCTAAAAAAATCAAGTGTCACCGGTATGAATAAGCTTTTAAAGACGTAAGGGAGAATTTATTACAAAAATGAGAGGATTAGCCCATCGATGCCTACAATCAGTGCTGAAAACACAATGCTGTTAAATGCGAGTAACGTCAAAATTCCGTTGTTCAACAGACTCACCTTTTCCTCCACTTAATGGTTTTAAGTAGAGTGCCAAATCCTCAACACATTTCTTTGCTACTTCATAATGTTTGTTCTCTCCTACATTGCTCAACTTTACTGTCTGATGATCAGGTACCTACAAAAGTGCAAGGGGGAGGAGGGGGGAGAAGAATTATACACACCCGGCTGACCCATCGGATCTGCCTACGATGGCACCAACATCACTACTATTAATTACATAACACTGCAGATGTACACTGCTTTTTAGAGCAGTAAGAGACAATACCCACCCAAGGTATGCAGAATGTAATAAGGAGTAACAAAAAGGACTCAAGATGAGGATCAGGGCGATGAAAGATTATTTTTGTTAGTGCTCAACACATTAAGAACAAAAGTAGGATAGAAAACAATAGCCAAGGTCTAATTAGAAGGTACTTAAAAGATGAATGAAGAACACAGGATTTGAGAGGATGATCAGTGTACGAGATCAGCATGATTTACTACAGACAGACAAGGGAAGTTCTAAGACAAAATTAACTGTCAAGAAAATATGAAAAAAAATCAAATGGAAAGTTAAAAAATAATTCGAGCATAATTTGGGCATGCTGAAAACTTCAAAGAGAAAAACTAGCAAACTTGGTGGAAAAAAAACTAAAAGTAGAGTAACAAGGTCAGACACTGAAAATAGAAGGAGTATTAGTCACAATACATTCAATTGTTTGAAAGACATTTCAAGCAGTTAGGAGATCAGGAAAATGAAAGTTGTGAGATCAAGGCAGTGATCTGACACAAACTTGTAAATACAAAAAAAAAAGTAAAAGGAACATGCGAACTTGAGAAACAAACCCACTTTGATAGAGTTATTACCAATAGCTGTGTCAAGCCATGTGATAAGACATTAAACAGCAAAGTAAAAAGCATCTTCGTACTGCATCACCCAGGTTTTGTAGCGAAAGTAATATGAAAAAGCATATGAATCAGCACAAGGTGAACAGACTTATTTAGTCTCCATCAAGCGCAGTACTGATTATATAATCGCTATTTTGCCACTGCTACGAGACAGCACAGGAACATTCCTGGCCCGATTAGCCAGTGTCTGAAAACACAACTGAAAAGCCATCATCATGCATATTTAAAAAAAAATTATACACACACACTTTAGAAACTTGGTTAAACAGCTAGCTACTTTCGAACATGTGACATGTAGAAACATGATTCCTTGCAAGAATACGATGAACGAGTGCAATGTGCAGGTTCACTTTTCTAATGACAATTGTGACAGATAATTGTCTGTTTCCTAATGGGTATTTTTCTCCAGTCACAGTTCAAGAGCCTTTTAAACCAGAATTCCGCTTACAACTAGAACATGTTTTCATTTTCTGAGAAGAGGATGGTCCTGAAAATGGTGTGGCTGCTTTTAAAGCATGTATGGACTTCTAAACATTACAAAGTTAAAGCCTTACTGTTTTTGCAGACTAAAATGAGGAAAAAAGATCAGCACGCGTATTGCAACTGGCATGTAAATGGTAATAACACGAAGTGGCAAAACAAAGAGCTGCTTAAATCATACCTGGGCTCCAACTAACTGGAGGAGTGCAAAGTTTACAGGAAGCACATCGATGTCTGTATTGATGGCAGTCTGGTCGAAAGGACATGCCTTGCGATGAAGCTTGTTCAGGCAGGTCTTACAGACAGTGTGAGAGCAACCTAAGCTGATGGGTTTGTGCACATTCTCATCAAACTCGTTGTAGCAGATTGGGCAGGACAGAAATTCTGTCCACTGAGCTGCCTGCACAGGCATTGTGGAAGCTGGACACTTGTTTAGCAGGCTAGCAGACCATTATTTCACTGTACTATGTTTTGGCAGCTGTAAGTGAATAACAGAGTATTTAAAACATGCTTTCTGCTAATTTAGAATGATTTTTAATTAAAAAAAAAATCCCACCATTTCAATATTTCACAGAATAAAAACAAATTTTTATGTTGAAGTACTCAAAAAAACCAACTTTGTGTTAGTTTAATAATTGCACCCAAAAAGGCTCATGAACTGAATAAATGCAGACTACCACAAGTTAAAGTTGAATCTATTCACAATAAATGGCATTAAAGTTCTTCTCACAGGATTAAACACACCTTTAGCATAGCAAGACATTTATTGGCACAGAAAGCGTCAAGGCATGAATCACAGTAACCACCTCTCACACTATCTCATCTAACTTCAAGTCTTCAAAGCCCCGAAAGCACTCCCTGGTTGTTGAGTGGGCCTGGGGTGGGGAGAAGACACAGAATTTTTTTTTTTTTTTT
>Ga0065711_1034529_pt1 | contig 23611 bp, 9 predicted proteins | sample Hoacrofraction12_FD_59098 | JGI IMG/M metagenome (GOLD analysis project Ga0065711, IMG submission 59098) | Hoatzin crop microbial communities from Cojedes, Venezuela - Epithelial fraction 12 v2 (version 2) | ecosystem: Host-associated > Birds > Digestive system > Esophagus > Crop | place...
AGGGAAAAAAAAAAAAAAAAAAAAAGAAAAATCACGCTGCACTTTATGAACCTAATGTCGATCACAGTGTCATCATTACCTCGCTGGCTGGCTGCAAACAACAAAACCAAAGGGAACGGACAGGGAGACAAACAGGAAACGAAGCAAGAGTAAAGATTCTTCATTAAAAACAACAACGACGTCCTGGAGGGAAGCAGTAGAAGAGTTATTAATCAGAGAATGCCTCCTCACTGTCTAAATCTAGGCTGGCAAAGTTTATTCTCTCCAGGACAGAACCCAGGATCAAAGGGGGTAGTAAAAGTCCACAGCCTTAACAGCGACAGCAGTCAAGCAGATATTGGAAGGGGATGGGAGAGAACGCTACTCGGGGCCTCTCTGCTTCTCTCAGGCAAGAAGCAGTGATTCCAGGTCAATCGCCTTTTATCCCAGACCTTCCCTTTTTGTTTTAACATTTTTGTCTGCTGCAGTTTACCTTTCTGTGCAAAAATAATGCTTTGCTTTTAAAAAGCTGTTCTGAGCCACTTTAAACAGAAACTGCGGCTGGAAACGGGAGAAACGGAGGAACATGTAAACAAGATAGTTCCTTGTTTAAAAGAGGTACCTGGACCTGTCAATGAAGGATGTACTGAAGAAAAACAAGTGGAGGTCTTTTTGTAAGACTGAGAAATAAGGAGTCTTTATCTCACAGATTTTCCAGGAGCCTACACATACTTCTATAGATTCCTATGTACAATAACAGAAATGCTGAGCAAATATAAATCCAGACCTGACCTTTGTGGTTTTCTCTCATCCTTAAAAACAAAGTCACACGAGACCTGAACAACTTCCAGTTTTGCCCGTACAACACTTGAACTTTGTGACGTGAAAGGATATCCCGGGGTTCAGCCAGGCACGTGAACCAAGCGAGTCAAGCTTCTGAGGTCAGTTCTTCTCTGCCTCTCCCACACTTTTGGTTGATATTTCAAAACTATCACAGTCTGTGAGATACCATCCATCTAACAGTGGTTGTGGCCACCAACTTTCTTTTCTATAATCCCTCCCCATTTTTCCTATGTAAGAGCCTTAAATGAAGTTTGTTCCAGACTATTAACCTATGACAGAAGACTGCAGAGATAAGATTTCACTGACACATAGAACAAAGAAACAGAAAGGGTGTGAAAATTGCAATGACAAGGTTGCCTTGGTAGTTGGAGATGTATGAAATGAAATGAAATAAAATATCTGACAAACATCTGGATAACACAGGTAGGGCACTAATCGCTTTGGTTGAGTCAATCAGAACTGCATTTAATAGAGAGCAAAAAAGACTTCATTTACAAACCCAACTCCTTAAATATAACATCTACAATTTATCCACACTGTGCTGCTTCAAAGAATAAACGATATAAGCTCTGCTACAAAGACATATATTCTCAGACTACAACATTTCTAAAACAGGGGAAATAAATATTCCATTACACTGAGACCAATTCAGATTCTGTCTATAGGAGGAAAAGCTATGGCACTGGGAAAACTACCCACGTAACCGTTAAACGGATTAAACTAGTCTCATGGGTCAGACAGGATCAAGACATGTTTTGACTGTGTGTCTGTTTTCATATACACCGAAGCGAAGATGGTTTTAAGCTCAACATGCCACAATTCTGCAGAAAAAGGAGGAGGACTGAAACTAGAGCCAGACTGAAGTGAGTTATTTTCATACTTGCTGTTGTTGAGAGGGAGCAAAACATCAAAAGCAAAATCAGGGGGAAAAAAAAAAAGTAAAGGCTTGCATACAAATATCATCCTCTAGAGAGTTTTTACGAAAGTGCCTGTGCTAACACCTAGTTTGACACCAACTTGGCAAAAGTCACAAGCTATATTTCCTTCTGCACAGTTTAACTTAACACACACACACACAGAGCACAAAGCCAGCAAGGACGGTGCTTACATTTCCCCCAGATTTTTGTGCCCTATCTTCTGGCCCAGCGAGTGACATCCTTCCTTTCTGCTGCAGAGCAGGCATAGGCTCAGAATGATCTGATGACCTAGCTAGCGTCTTTCAAGCCTAGCTGGAAACCCTCCTCAGAGGGGCGCACACCAGGAGTGATGGGATGCTTCAGGGATTTGCAGTTCGTTCTAAGGGGTGCCAAGATACCTGTACGCCCCTTGCATCCTCAGAGTTTCAATCTACTCAGACTGCTGCTCGATTTCATATTGTCTGTTCCAGGTTGTCATGGAGCAAATACATGTAACCCCATGGAAAAGCATACGAAAGCGAAAACAACAAAGAAGCTGCAAAGCAAACAGGATAGGAGAAATACTACACGTTTGTTTTTGTTCGAGTCCAGAACAGAGTCTTTTGCTAAGGACCAAAAAAAAAACCTAAATGAATGGGTCTTTTTTTCCATTGTTGTTTATGACCATAATTTAGCAATGCATTTACTAGCCAGTGTAATCATCAAACAGGCTTTGACAATTAACAAAGAGACCATGAAAATGAAAGTAGCAAAATGGAAATGAATCACAGCTTCACCACAGCAGAAAACATCTTTCTGAAGAAAGACAGACTAGAATGAACACTGCTCCAAGTAAATCACACATTAATTAAATGAATTAGCAGTATTACTATTGTCCCACTTGGCTACTCACGCACATTATACAAAAGGACCCTTGCAGCATTACGAGTTTCTGTCTTTTCACCAGATACTTGTGTCATGCCTGCTTCCTAACTGAGATTCCTATTTCCAATAGCTATGGATGACAGCAAATCCCTCTATACATCCCACAGCAAATCAACTTTACGCAGACAATATCCAGCAGTTATTCTGAACAGTGTCCTTCCGTCATGCCAACCTATCCTATTTTTGGCAGAGCATCTACATAGCACTGCTTCCACACTGACAAGGAACCAGATAATACTTTATGATAGGCAAGGAGAGTATGTTCCTCCTGCTCCGCTTTGTGGACTCCCTCTTCGGCCACAGAAGCAATCTGGAATGGCTACATGTGTAGGTGCAGTATTTTCAAAGGCGTGATGTAAGTCAAGTTTCCAGTCCCATGCTCCAGTGTAATTCTCAAGACTCCAAAGGGTCCAACAGCTTCCCAGGAACCAACATAAACAGCTGTCTATGGGTATGAGGACCTACTTGTCTAGCACAGTTAAAAACAAAAGCACATCTCCTAAGTTTCCTTCCTCCCTCTGAAGGAGACCCCACACACAATGTGGAGGGCCTCTGGAGCATCAGGGTACCATGATGGACGTGAATCGTGTGCTTTGAAGGTGTGCCAGGGAACAAAGCTGGCTACGTCAGTGGTAAGATGGGGCAGGACCATGGGCTCCCAGAGTCAAAGCACTGGATGCAGCTGGTCTGTTGACCCCGTATGGTCTGCTGGCCATACTGATACACGGCAAATCATCTCAAAACAGAATTGCAGCTGCGGGTCAGCATGAAGCAGGAGCTGATTACACATCTGATGGTCAGTGCATGACAAAAGCTGGATGTAGAGTTTTAGCTGCTTTTGTCAGAAATTCATATTATATGGTACAATTCATATTATATGGGGCAAGAGCTATATAAAACCAAATTCAATTTCAAGTGTACAAAATGTGCATTGTGTTCACAACAACTTTCTGCTTAAATAGACAGTCATATCTATATTAACTACAAAGTGGCAAATAACCCTCTGAAATCCACCAGTAAGACCTACTGCATCATTGCTAAGGTGCCAAATAGATTCTTTGTGGTCTTTGAATATGGGAGTGTATTATATGAAAGAATCTGACTTCAGGACCTTTGCACATGACAAAAATCAGATGCTTAATGGGAATGACCTTAAAGAAAACCTGGGACCCTTGTATAAGCTGCAGTCCTATTTCCTTGGCATGTTGTCAACAACTTGTCAACAACAAAGGAAATTTCAAACCAGTATTTGGTGGCAAAGGAAATAAATACAACCAAATATGTAACTTAGGATAAATTTACAAGCATTGTGGCTTCGCAGTTGACAATTCTTAAAAGGAAATTTGCCTCCTGATGTTGAGGAAATAGGTGGTCCAATTACTTTATTCATTCCAAAATATTGTTAAAATCATGGTCATAATGGAGCAAACACTGAGCATCCAATAACTTCCAATAAAACACAAGAAGCATGCAGACGCTCTCCTTGGATGCGATGTGAGAAGCTTTGCCCTTTCAGCCACATATCCTGCAAAACAGGCTTACTGTAGATGTGCTCAGATTAAGACAGAACATACTGACCTACAGAGCATTTAGTCCTAGCTTAAGCTGGGTCTTCTGTTCTGCATTTTATTACATCACACAGCACTTCTCTCTGTGGTGGTGTTCTTGGCATAAATGAAGTCACAAATCACCATTGTTTAAAATTATTAAAGGTCTTTCTGCATCAGTATTATTATTAGCATTTTAGTTTAAATGAATAGTCTGCCGTTTTTCAGCTGCAGTCAAATAAACCAGACTCCAGATTCTGCTGGAAAAGGAAACCCCACACTGTCTCACTTGAATAGAAGGCCAACATGCATTTTTGGCTGCGCCTGTCAGCTTTCCCTGACTCGATACAGAAAATTCAAATGCCTACAGACAAATTAAAGTGGGAGCATAATGCATTAAAAGATTACTTGTGGGATGTTGACATTCAGATAGGAACTTCACACCTTCACTTTATCCTCACGATGCAGCAAAATACAGTCCTACGTCCTAAAACTCGGCAAACTCCAGGGAAGCTCACTAGGGCTTCTACTGTGCAGCTCAACACTGCTATGTAATTTCTGCCTATTTCATATGAAGGAAATCTGTGTGTGGAGAAGCATTTTTTTTAAATACTTATTGAGGCCACACTGCTAGTGTATTTTAAAAAAGACCACAGCTGATTTTAGGTACCAGCACAGTGGCTAGGTGGATTATGATAGGGTCAGTCAATCTTTTAATCTTCAGCCTTAATTCTCAGTTGAGGTCGACAATAGCAGAAGGAAAATTTCCATCATTCCTTCCAGGGACAACAAAATATTTAGCGGTATTTTAGGCGGTTTTGTCTTCCTCTTAGACAACAAACACCAAGAACTGCTAGAGAAAGAGTACTTACACGACAGACAAAGTGATCTGAACTTCACGGACCAACTGACAAATTCTGTGTTTGTTTTACATTTCAATAGACAAAATGCTAAGGAAAGAAGCCATGAGCACTATACACAAAGCAATTCACGACCCCAAATGTAAATCTTCCTTCATCAGATAGCTTGGCTCTACAGTTAAAGTAATTATTTTTTTGAGTGTTCTGAATGTGTTAGAATGATGTATTTCATATGTATAAATTACCTCCTGCCTTGTAAGGTTATCATGGAAATGAGATCTTGCTCCAACTCAAGCAAGCCCAGAGATAAAGGAGACAACAACAACAAAGAATATCAGCCCTTCCATCTCCCTGTATAAACAGTTTGAATAGCCTCCTGCATTTCAAGGGTTCTTGTCACTGATGATCTTTAGGATCTTGTAGCTGAACTCTACACTTCAGCAATGAGGACATCCAGTGGCAATCACCAGCTAGCTTACGTGACGCAAGCGCTTTCTGCAAGTCTGAATTTGATATCTGAGCCTATTTTTGTGTTACTTACACCTGCATGGGATGAATAATATCCCTTTTCTTGTTTGGTGACTGTTTTTCTCGAGCTAAATTGCCTATTGACTCTAGCCTGAAGCTAAGCAAAAAGGGCAGATAATACAGTGGAAGCCATTAAATAATGTGGATTTTGCCTATCATTAACGTGAATACCATGAGCAATTTCAATCCCTAAAGAAAAGCCGTAACAATCTCTGACATCGGCATACAGCAATTGCTGATGAAGACTGACTGCTCTAGCAGCAGATCTTCTTTATAAAATATTTTATGCATTAAAACACTTGGACAAAGCACAATTATTTTCTACAACAGGTGAAAGGCAATTCTACTGCTATTTTATGAAAGAGGAAACCAAGGCAGAAAGCTGAGGCTGCTTTGCGAGTTGGGGGCTGAAGCGGGATTAAAAGGCAGGAGGCTGCTTGCTGAGCCAAATTCATCCCAGCCCCAACTGCCTCGTTTGCTTAGCAAGGATCGTGTTGTGCTGAAACAGTGCAAGGTGAGAGGAGGTTGGAGGGACGGGTGCCTACGTTTCGTAATCACACACTTTTCTGGCTACCCTGAGCAAATCCCCGCGTAGCGCTGTTGCTAGGCTTGTTTTTAGCGCAGGAAAGTCAGAAGTTTGCCATCACAGGCAGCAGCAGCCGTTGCTCTGTACCCGCCTCGCTAATGGAGAGAAGAGGAGATTTCGAGTTTCGTCGCTCTAAAGCAGCCACCGCTTCAAAGAGTCCCCAAAGGGAGCCTCTCAAAAGAGTTACTGCTTCTTTAACCTAACCGGAGGCAAGACCTTGATAGGAACGAAGGACAGAGCTGCGACTGCTTAGGGAAGAAAAGAATTGAAAACAATTAGCGTGTTGATGTCAGCTTAAAGGGGGTCACCGGGAGATCAGCTTTCCCTGCATCTGTTCTTTAATTAAAAAGAGAAAGGTGGCAGTGTCCACTACTCATCACTATGGTAACATTTAAATGCCACGCAGCTGGAACTGGCCGCCCGCTTGCTGTGGAGCGGGATCAGCCGTGAGCGGAGCAGGTACGGGTCCAGCGAAGGGCAGGCGAGGCCCCTCGGCAGCTGCTCCGGGAGCCGGGAGGCCTTCGCAGCCAGCGCAAAGCACCGAGCGCGTCGGTACGGGCGCGCATTACGTACCCTGCATCGCTTCGGGTGGCGGACGGTGAGGGGAGCCTTCCAAGGATGAAAGCCCAGAGATGCCACGTCAGGAGAGGGGAGGATGAGGATGGAGGCGAGAGCGAGGGGGGGTTTCGGCATGTTTCTGCTGTGGTTGCGTGCCGGTCACCCTCTGCCGACCGCTGCCTTTGCTCATCGTTAGCACGCTAATGCTGCCCCTGCGACGGTTGTCTATCATCTTCATCGCTGATTTAAGTTGCTACAAAAATATTTGCCAAAACTATTGTTCGGTTTGCTCTAATAATAGTTATTACATTATTCCTTCAATTAATTACAGACAGCTGCACTCCCTGCTTTTTCTACTTCCTCTCGAAGTACTTCTTGCATTATCAGCACTGACAGGAGTTTTGACCACAGAAATGTAGGTGTCTCTCCCCCCCCCCTTCTGGTTTCAGTAATTATTTGTGTGATTGCTTGCATATTCTTCAAACTGCAGTACTAAAATAACACCACACAAATGATACCAGGCCAAAATAATATCATATCAGTGCAATTAGAGCAAAAAATGTCTAATGCATTTTGCAAATTAACATACAGTCCTGCAGTTGAGATTCCATCGCATATTTTACCTGAGAATTAAAAATACCGGGGTATTTTATTCCTTGAACACTATTTCTGAACATCATATCTTCTTTCAGCTTGAGACCTGTCTATGTCAGAATAAACTACACTGAATGCATGTATCCAAAAGTCTCTGGAGCGCTCACCACTCAGAGTCCGGGGACTCGAGGCACAGGAAAGAAGAGTCACTGTATGCCAACCTAGCAAAGATCCTTCCATTCTTGTATTTTCATACACAGCTTCAACATCTTGCCTTTTAAATATGACAATACATTAACAAGATTATGGGGATGTATATTATCCTATACTATTATGTGAACAAAGCACAAATGATATTCCCTTCAAAAAAGAACCTGTTAAAAGCCCCTATTACACCAGCAGCAGAATCAAGAACAATTGAGTTAATGACTACATAAAATATAAGAGACATCTTCAGTTAGACCATGAAATGTCCTATTAACACAGATGTTTTTAATGAGCTATTTTAACTTGTATCTGGCCTCCCTCAGCTTAAACCTCTCTTAGATCTCCTGGTCATTTATTGCTGGTGCTCTAGCTCACTCTTGGATCTAATCCTTGATTAGTTCACATTTCTTGGCTGTGACTATTATAACACATCTAGCCACCAAAATATATCATTTAACTTTTAGTCTGCGTGTGTCACATTGTGTTTGAAACATCCAACCTTCCAAACAAATAAAGGTACATCAGAAGTTGAAACATAATATAGTCTAACATTTATTTTTATCCAAAAGGTTGCACTACCGGTACTTTTCTGACAACACACATGTAGGTCCATTAATAATATTAAGCTAAGCAATTTGATAATTGTAATCCATTAGCAAAGACTTAGCAAAGAATCTCCATGGAGTTCGATATACAGTCCCACTGAAACGGATCACTCTTACACTTCAGGTTACTTCAAGACTCCCAGCCATTGCTTATGGAAACAGGAGAAAGTATAGGTAAGACACGCATCACAACTTCTGTTTGAACAAAGAAGATCGTACTTAAGCTAAAAGAAAGAACAAAAGAGAGACAGAGACTCTAGCTCCATTGAGATCAACTGGAAAAACGTCACAGTTCTTAGCAAGACTAGGAGTCTAGTATTTCCATGGAGAAATTATCTAGAGCATGGTAAATGGAAAACCAGTAACTCTCCCAGTAGCTCAGGCATTACGTATCGGCAGGGCTGACTCTCTTTACAGCACAATCCCCTGCCCCTGTGGCCGTCCACCTGCTGGGGCAGTATCACCTGTGAAGCTGATAGAAACAAGAAGTTTATACTGCAGCTTTTGGCAGTTTGATCTCCCCACAAATACTGCTTGAGCAGGCAACTACAGGATGACCACGAAAGAGCTCTGTTACCAGGAGGACACCAGTGAAGTCTCATACCTATTCACACATTCCTATGTTTTTACAGTCCCTTTCCTGTCAAGCCCCCAAAACTGCAAATCATTAATACTTTCCTGTCTGCGAACTGGTAGATTAAAAAGACTGGGAATACACATGTGCGCTCTAAACCGCTGACACCTTACATAAAATTATAACACAGGAATGACTGTACCAGACCAGACCACAGATCTGCTCAGTTCAGCGATGTCTTCTGCCTTACGCAGTGCCACAAGAAGATGGTAAGGGGAGAATACAAAAACAGGGCCACCACAGGGCAGCATTTCCTCAGTAGATTCTCCCACTCTCCAGCAACTTGCTGGTGGTTATGCTGGTGTCCTTGACGGATTTTTCTTCCATGGATTTGTCTAAACCCTTTTTCAACCCATGCCAGTGCTTGGTGCCCATGACTTCTTGTGGCAACAAGATAAAGTTTTAACTGCACATCGCAAGTAAAAGCAGTTCCAACTCCATGATGTGCTGGATCCCTTTGCTGTCACCTAGTTCTGTACTAGAAGAAAGCGTCAACAAGCATTTCCTATTCACTTTCTCTGGAGCCACTCACAAATTGAGAGACTGCTATCATTTCTCTCTTGCAAGCTTAAGGATCTCAATCTACTCTTCCTCACGTGGAAGTCACTTTGTACAGTGGATTTTTTATGTCTTTCCTACTTGGAAGATGGGTGGAGGAGAGAGAACAACCAGAAAGGAAGAGTCTGTTCCGTATGTGGTTGAACCATGGATACAAAACTAATGACGTAATAATAATAAAAATACAGCAGCAAAATACTGTTCTCTGTTCCTTTCCTAATAACTCTTAGCGTACTTCTTGTTTTATTCATTGGTACTAAGCATTGAGCTGACACTCTTGAGGGGTAAACTAGTTTATAGTCCACCACTTTGTACACAAAATTAGAATTATATTTTTCCCCATATACCACAATTTATATGCACAGATTTTACCTGCCATTAATTTTACCAAGCAGTCATTCACTAACGTGAGATCCTTCTCTACAATCTGTTTTGGTTTCAAGTCCTTGAATAACCTACTAGCAGCTGCAACCTTTTTTTCAATTTTCTTTTCTCAGATCATTTACAATATGTTGAGCAACAGATCTCCTAGCAGTACAGACATCCTATGAGACTACACCACTGGCTTCCTTACACTGTCAAAACTGTCTATTTATTCCTGCCCTTTGTTTCCTACCCTTTAGCCAATTATTTATCCATGGAGACTCTTACTCCTTATCTCATGACAGCTAAGTTTTTCCAGGAGCCTTTGGCGAGGGACCTGTTGAATGCCTTTTCAAATCGAAGCAGGTAACACTAGGATCTCCCCTTGACTCCTCTGCAGAACTGCCGTGATCTGTGAAACACAACTTCTGTTAACAGAAACCACTTTAACTCTTCTGTAATAGCACATATTTACCTTTGTGTTTACTAATCCTATTCTTCACCGTTGTGTCCTCCAAATGGTCTGTGATGGTGTCTGATTTCCATTTGAATTCCTCTAGAGATCGTGGATGAATACTGTCTGGTCCTGGCAATTTAATACTCCACGTTTTGTTGATTTATTCTGTCCTTTCCTACTGACACTGGAAGTTAAGTCAGATCCCATGACACATCCCCCACCCCCTATATTTCCAGTAAAGAAGGGTTCTGGCAGAAAGCATCCAGAGTATTTTCTGTCAGCAGTGCAAGGAGATTTGTGTTCACATGATCATCCTGTATAGTCTCATCTGCTGCATCCCACACACACTTAGATAAACAGAGAAGACCCTCCCCAGTACAGACCAAACCCAATCTGGGTGCTCAAAATCTAAGCCTAGACATAAAATTCAAATCTGAAAATTACTCCTATCTGTTGCATAAGCCAAGCACGCTGTATGCAAGATACCGGCACTGGTCGGAAAAGCTTAAAACCCTGCAGGTTTTGTCATGCAGATCCCAGCTCGGTACTTTGCACCAGCTCCATTTCACAAAGTTCCTCTGTCTTCAGCAGAGCACCTACTACAAAATAACATTGAGCAGACTGTATATTAAAAAGCCATCCCACGTATATTTATAACTAATTTATTCTTCATTTCTTCTGTGTTGAATAACTAAATTACAACAGTGGCTCAGTAACCCCTTTTAGTTTAGGAAAGGGCAGCAGCTTCATTTGAGTAATATTTTAGCCTAATTAGTCCATTAGTCTCCAGTGGAGACCAGAGGAGAATGGAAACCAGTGAAACAAGAGTCCTGCAGCATCCCTTTTAAGTAACAGACCTCTGACTCATCTGATATCATCTGGCAGCCCTCATGATCCCTTCAAAGATATTTTGTCTTTTCCAAGTGTTCCACAGAGACACCAAGCAGGCGTTTGCGAGGAAGAGGCAATGTATTAACATGGCCGTTGTAGATAAGCCCACTTTCTAACAGAGTTTCAAACTGTTCATGTGCTGAAGAAGCTTCAAAGTATCTGAGGATTTTGACTCCTACTCTTTCCCATACCCTACAGAGTGTGGGTCAGTCTCAAAACAGCACCTTGTCTTTCCACAAGGATGCTGCCTGAGTGGACTTGCTGCATGTGGTTGTCCAACTCCCATTCTGACATACGTTTAATGAAAGCGTGGCCAAAAGAAAATACACATTTTCCTATCTGAAAAACAAAACGATTTAAAAACCCGTTTTAGACTCTTTGCCATGCAATGCATAAGTGGCAGCTATGAGGTAGTATAAATACAGATATGAAGGTTCAAGATGAAGAATCTGAAGGACTTTTTTGGTCCTATCTAAGAATCTGAAAGTTAGTGCCTAGTTTCAATCAATTATCCCTTCAATAAATGGAGAGAGAGCCTCCAAGAAAATGGCCATTTAAGATAGGCAGGAAAAACCATTCACTTCAAGTATGCATCTGTATCTATTCACAACAAAAAAAAGTTTAAATTATTAGTTTAGCTGAAGCACCTAACAGAGAAGTTGCTGGATCAATGAGAGATGAAGCCTGCTTGACAAGTGACAACTGACATGTAGGTGAGCACCTCGAAACATCTTCTCAGTTCTGTCACAGCACCATAAACACAAGACCAATAGTATTTTCTGTTCACAGAGGACAGAATTCAAAGCCCCTGGAAGCTGATGAAAAGGGGTGGATCATTCTCAGCAAGACCACCTTGTAGCATTTTCATCAACCTCAAACACTTCATAGAAAAAAAAAATCCTGCAGCCCAAGTCATCTGCTCTTAGAAAGCAACGTTAAATCAGCGTGTGCATACATGTGTACACACGTAGGCTCACCCATGGCTGCAAGTCTAATACTCCAGCATTGCCCTTTCTTCTTTTTACCACTTCTAAAAGGAAGTTGCCTCGTTATGCATCAGACTGCAGCCACACCTACATCGCTACCAGTGCTGAACTAATGAATTCAAGGCTTGCTCGAACATACACGCTACTTCAGCGCAGTGACTGAAGGCATGCCTTAGCACAGGGTTGTTCTCCAGTTTTGTGTTCTGTTCAAGTTAGATGTGCAGAGCTTAAATGAGCAGTCACTGGCAAAAGACTGCATTTCACAATAGGAATGAATTTTCAAATGGTCTCATGTTTTATACATATAATTTAATACTATGGCATGTCTTTTCATCTGAACAAATGCAAAGTCTTTTGCAAATATATAGAGCACATATATAACCACTGAAATAAAACTCTCAGCTAGTATAAGGAAGAAGAACTGTTAGTCTCCCAAATAAAAATCATCATTGTTAAAATAACATATCAAGCAGTCTGGTGTCAATGCACGAAAGATGGGGCACTGGTTTTATAACTCTCATCCAGAAGAAATGCTAGTTGTAAGCTGTATGATATTCTATTTATCTGTCTCATAGTCATGAAAGACCAAGCCTATTCTGCTGGGATTCGAGTGTAGGATTTTCATGAACAGTTTATTTACAATTCCCAAATAGCACTTTCACTACATTTTTTTGTATTTTTTTCTGATGTTGTTGTTTGGCATTGTAAGCAATGAGATAAAGAGCACCCTACAAACAAAATCATGGCTATAACTTCTTTTTAGGTATTCACAAGCCTGAACTGCATGTGAAGTTTCTTCCCCAGATTCCTGACTTTACCTGATAGCATGAGAGGAAGAAAACATCCAGCCTTCAGCTCCCATGTGGCTAACAGCCCCTGAATAGCCGCTTTAAAGAACAAAACCACTAATCTAGCTCCAGTCATCAGCCAGGGAGTGGAGGAGCTCCACAACCAGAGTTCCTCTGCACAACAGAACTGCTGTTCATTTTACTGACAGATACATGTGTAGAAAGGACAGCTTCAATTTGAATTTCTTTTAAGAACTTGACCCAAATTTCACTGAAGCTGAAAAAGCTACGCCTGCCTCCGCCACTTGTATTGGCATAGAGAATCTGTTGTTTTACCATCTTTAAAATGATAAAATTTTATCCTTCTATGCCACTGCTTATCCTAAAGAAATGCAAAGCACTTTGCAGCACTTGACATAATGTTGTACAAGTTATCATTTCACCAACACCCTGAGAGGATGCTGCTCTTTACCAGAGTGCTGATACAGAAGACAGGAAGAAAGAGGTAACCTTTCATTGTAGGCAGCACAATTAAAGTACAAAGATTACACTCTGGAAACTAAGAAAGAATGCTAAAACTAATAACTGGTACCACAAAAGCTGTGATGACCACAAGTAGGATCAAAAAGAGAATCTACTGATCAATTGTATACAACTCATATTAATTCTTATATTATTTAACAATAACCTTCTCACTTGCAGTAAGTTCAAACTACAGAAACACCTTGTCCAGTATTCTTTGTGGAGTCGCGGAAAGTTATCAAATTTTTTTTTTCCATATTAGAAAAGATTGTTTAATGTGTTAATTTATTTTTATAATTTTTTGTTCCATAAAGGACCCTTGTGTTTCCTCTCAGGAAAATATAGATAGCTGTCTGTACCACATGAATATTGGGCATTATGTACTTTCAGGTCATCTGAAAACCTCTCAAGAACGAAACCTCACGTCTATTTTGGTAACGTCCTTTGGCCACTAGCTGGTCAGTATTTCAGGGGATGTGGGTGAGGGGCTCCTAGCTCCTTCCAAGTATATCTCCTGATTTATGGCAATAGGTAACTGGACAAGACAATAGCCATGCACTTTGATTAAGTTGTGCCTGTAGAACTTACATTATCTCCCTTCGCACATACAGAATGGAAGTAAATAAAAGGAAGACAGATTGGCTGAAGAAACCACATTCCGTACAGATATAAAAGCCACAAGTGTATTTCATGTAAGCTTCTGCATTTCCATGGAGGTATCCAGTGCACTTGACAGGAGCACTGAAATGAAATCTGACCCCACAGGAACGTGGGAGTCCTCATGGGCCAGCAAAGATAATGACCCAACCTGTGCATTAGGTCGGCGCGAGATGCAGCAGAATACACTGGGTAAAAGTGGTGAGCAGGCATACGCACATGCACATTAAGGCACGCAAATCTGTACATCAATGAGGTTTTTAAAATCAGATTAATTTCTACACAATTAACAAGGCTGTTGAAAGATCTGCTTTACAGCTGCTGCCGCTGCCAGGAGATGATGACAACTAAGGAAATGAAAATCAAAGGAGGAAACAATTACAACAATACTCACTGAAACTATTTAGAGTTCTCTTAATAAGTCAGAGAAACAAGTAATTGAAAGAACGTATTTTATTGCTGATTAAGATAATACTTAATTTAGGTCTTTTTAAAAAAATGAGATCAAATTAACAAATCAGTTCTTTCATTTGAGCGTGAGTGAGAGCTCAGTGCATTCTGCTCATCACATCCCACGGCCCGGAGATTCAGAGGGCAGGCGCTGGGAGCGAGCAAAGATGAGCAAGGTAGGACACGTTCAGGGAGAAGGGCCAGCTGGAAAGCGGAAAGTGCCAAAATACAATTACATATAGAATATTAACTCTTATTCATTTAAATCTAGCAGCACAACTGTAACTACTCTTTGTTTTTCTACACATTAAGTTATATTGGCCTTTTCCTGTTCTGCAACCGTCAAACATGGTAATGCCAAACATTTTAAGCCCAACATATAAACCTACGGAACAAGGGAAGTTTTTAAAATAAAATGTTATATATGTTTTATAAGCAGAAACATTGCCAGCATCTTCTTTAAACAATAACAGCCATATATCCTTTTCTTTTAAGTCTTTAATACCATCCTGTCATATCTCTAGATATTGTAACTGAGAGATATGGAAATGTAAAACAGTTAGAAAAATAAGGTAGACGTGACCGCTCTTTCTTTGAAATGAAGTGGGGGAACCTAACTAGTTGCCATACTGCAAGAACAACAAGGGGCCACTGCAAATTTTCTCTTAAATTTCAGATTCTGCCCTAGTATATTATTCCTTTTCCTGAAGGATGAAATAAAAGCTGAAATGTAAACAGGATATGACAAGACTTTCAGTTCTGATAAAGAAAAGTAGGATTAATAAAAAAAGATGAATATGTGCTTTTAAACAATATGTTATAACCTGATGGTATTTTGAAAAACTCCGACATATAAAAGTTAATCACAAAAACACTGGCAAACTTGCCTTTGAAGGGGAAGGCAACAAAAACTTACAGAACATCAGAGCTCAGAGAGAAAGGTAGAAAGAACTGTAAAAGGGTTAAAATGATGAAGATTAAGAAAGTGCATGACAACCATTCTCAAAGACCTGATCTGCGCTAACAAAACCATATCCTATGCTTTTGATGAGACACTCACAAATGATTTAGCAAGAGGTGCTTTTGAATTATACCAGTGCTTTTTGGCAATAAAATGTGTTTTTTTGAGTTTTCATTTGTATCTGCCCTAAGCTGAAAACATCTTTGCTAGAAAATAAGATAGGAATTAAGCAAAACAAGGTTGAAGGTATTTTTAAAGGAAAATTACTCTAACAATGAATTTATTGCAAATGTTAGCAAAAAATGATTAAAATAAATTGAAGAATTCAGGAAATACTAAATCTAAACAAATGTAATGCAAAAGAGGGTCCAGATTTTAAGCTATTTAAATCAAGACAGCAAGGCATGGATTTCAACAGAGCTATGAAGCTTATAAAGGCCAGAGTTCTACCTTCTGCTAAAATTCGGTGAGTTCACTGCTTTTTTTGAGTGTGTTTTAAAATAGATGCTTTAGAGTATAAAAATGCCTGTCTTAAGCTGCACGTTAATTAAAGTTCAGTCTGTCTTTGACATACAAGCTGCAGTCAGTTTACAATTAATTGCTCTGAGGTCTGTTCTCTCGTGTCAGCTAGCTGGCTTACTCCAAAGCCTAAGGTCCCATTGAGCTCTCCGAAATGGCACGATCCACAAAAGTCACTCTGCACCCCATAAAAGTGCAAAATTTACTCTCTTGGAGAGAACAGAGGAATGATTTTGCTGGAAGTTGCCAGCAAAAAGAAAAAAATTTTTTTTCAAGAGTAGGGCACTTCTGCATGGTGGGGAGGAAGAAGGGGGAATGCTGCCAGATCCTCAACAACACAAACCAGCAGCAGCTCCACTGCAGTCCTAATTCACATCCGTGTTGAACAACCGTGATTTCACAGGAAAGCAGCATGTTCTCCTTTCTACATTTTATGTCAACACCACCAAATCCCTAATTCAAAACTCTGTGGCATTAACAGCAAAGCACCCATTTCTCTTAGCCACCCTGAATCTAGCCCCAAGCTGTTACTAAGTAAATGTCATCTTCAAGAGGTATCTTTTGCCCTGAAGAAATACACATCTGACTAATATTCAGCTCCTGCTTCTGAAACCAAATACACACAGCAAAGTGTTTCAGTTTTCCCTCTGCCAGGTCATCTAAGAAAGAGGCAGGTATGTGATACACCAATACCTACACTGTGGCATCTACCTAGAGAGGAAAATGTCTTTTAAGTAAGTAAAAATATTGCTGCATCCCATTCACTTTCCAGTAATATTCTGAATCCTTCAGTGGAAAGACTTCACTGGACTTAACAAGGACTTCAGTTAAAAGAAGATACCGGATGCTCACGGTGAGTGAATAAGTATGTAAGACAGACAGACAAGCACAACCTGACCATAAGACTAAACCAGGACCCTTTGAAGAAACTACCAATTTGGGGTGAAGAAAATCTGGGAATGAAATCATCCCCAACACTTCAAAACGTCAAAGCACTGGCAAGACACAAAGACTGCATTCAAGGGCAAGAAAGCCTAAAATTTATAAACCATTACACAAATGTTTGTGTGGATGGTGGTTCTCCACCTGCTGCAACTCCCCGTGCCAGCACGGCCGGGCTGGAAGCTCCCCACACCCCAGCACCAGCGCGGCCTCGACAGTGCACCAGGTCCTCAAGCCCCAGTGCAACGCTGGATTTCGCGTAGCTCCAGCATCTCCTTTGTGACATGCCGAGATTCTGGCTGGGCTGCTGCCCATGGAGACCCCCCCAGCACGGGGTGTGTGGCCAGAGATCCAGGCACACAGGGAGCACCAGTGCCCCGTGAGGGACAGCGGCTGGGCCCCAGCCCAAAATGTCCCTTAGCTGGCACAGCACACAGCTAGAGCATGGGAAATGTAACATATATACATATGTATACGCATACACACAGCAATTCAAATAAATGGCACAGTGAAGGCCACATGACAACCTTCGCCATTTCCCCAGGTGCTTTTGCCCTGGTTTAGCCAAAGACGGGTCTTTATCAACTCAAGATATAGCTGCACCAAGCAGTTCTGGAGCCTCCAAGGAAAGGAGCTGCATTTGAGTCAGGCTTGCGGATTTTAAACTGGTTTTGATCACTTTGTACAGTTTTCCGCCATCAACAAGGCCCACCCCGCCACACAGCACAGTTAAATGCATCTCGGTGTGCTGCCACCAGGCCTAACGAAGAAATCTCAAAAGCTCCTGCTCATTACACTGCAAGGAATGTCGCCCCGGGAAAGAAACTGTGAGCCATGGAAGATGTCGGTATACACCAATGCTTTTGTTGGGTCAAGACAATCAAGTAAAATAATTAGCGGCAAGATACTGGGTCTTCCAGCTCTCGGGAAGCGGTGCGGTTCTGCACGTTGTGCTCCCCAGAGAGGCTGCAACTATCCGGCACAAAGAAATTCGGAGCCAAGAAAAAAAAAAAAAAAAGAACATGGAGGATTTCTTTCAAAAATTTCATGCCAGATAATTGTTTTATTAATTGTGAAATGAGAAGACGTATTAAGCACCGCATGGCCCGGGAGTGAGAAATTCAAGAGTATCTTCCGTATTTAGGGAGATAAAGAGGAGATGACTACGGTGTGAAATCGGGAGGAATAAGAAACTGGCTTCCCCTTTTAAGAGCAGCATCAATTAAACCCAGGGGAGGCGGGTGCAGTTTACTAGTTAATTAGTCCAGGGATGTGGTCCTTTCATGTGTAATTCAGAACAGGAACACCTGGCGTGCGGCACTTCAAAGCACGGGGGAGGAAAAAAGCCAAACAATGCAGGATAGGTCACAAAAGAAAGTAACAGCACAAGAACAAAAACTGTTTATATCTGACCTTCACCCTGCTGTAAATAAAGCAAGACGGTAGGGCCCCCTCCTCCCCGCCCGGGGAGAACAAACAGCTCTGGGCACGCTGGGGGAGGAGCAAAAAAAGACACCTCCCCCCCCCCCAAAAGAAGAAAAAAAAAGAGACAGAGGGGGGAGAGAGAGAGACACCACAGTAACTAATTGTTTTACAACCTAATTAAAAGGAAACCAGACAGCAAGATATAGATAGGCATATAATGATTTTAATCACGTTCTGAGATGCAGAACCACTAAAAGACTGAGAAGGGAAACGTGATTCGGGCTGGCAGAAACGCTACCTGGCGCCAAAGAAGAGCGGGGCGGGTTTGGTGCACTGAAATCCTGCATGGGCCCAGACGCCAAGGTCTGTGACTGGATAAAAATTTGGGACAAGTTATAAAGCTTCAGACTAGGAAGGAGCCAGGACGGTGCTTCGTCCCATAAACACATGAGAATATATGGACCTGCTCCTTCAAACCCGGAGCGAATCTCAGCAGCGTGCTCAAAGGTTGCTCGATCCCTTCCCATAGCTGCTATTGCACAGCGAGGCTCCTCTGTAGCACGCCTGAATCGTGCCGAAACTGGAGGCAGATGCACCGTGATAAAACTTTTACAGTGCTTTACCTCATCAAACACAATACAACTCATTAAACCTCGCGCACCAGAGAAGCGGGTGTTATATCTGTTTTACAGAAGGAAAGCCAACAGACAGATCAATTTAGCAGCCACAAGCCACAGAACGATCAGTAGCAATGATCAGCCGGCTACTCCACTTCTTCAGTGAGCTTGCTGCTCAGTCAGCAAAAACCACCAGAAGATGGCCAGATCTTGCCATATAAATATCTTACGGGATGTCATCAGTACAGAAAGGTCTCTGACGAGGATCATTCCAGCAGAGCACAAGCATGCATTTGGCCACATAAGAATTTCAGATAAGTCTGGCAACTTCCAAAAAAACCAAAATCCCAATTTCTGAATGCATATTTGAACTAGATCCCGTTATTGTATTGGCGATTATTGTATTTGCTCATCACTAAGCTTGATCTAGCACAGTAAAGAAAAATGCTGTTATTTTCAAACACTGGACTGCAATTTAAGAAACATGATTTATTCTTTAATCTGCTGCTATCTTTCTGTGAGTCCTGGAGTAATTAAGCTCTGAGTCTCATTTTGCCATCTGTAAATGAGAAGTGGTGCGGAGAAACTGTGTTTGTGGAAAATGTCCCACAGAAGGGAGGCGTTATTACAGATAAAAGCTCACTTATGTTTAAATAACAATTTCTATGTTTCACGAACTCTGAAAAGTTATGAAGCCCCCACATCTCATTCTAAACCACTGTTGGTTCCCCAAATAATTTAAACAAATCAAGAGAAGAAATGCCACAACCAGGACCATTCTGCAAAACTTGTGCTTGTTAGATATGGTTCTGGGTAGGACAACAAAAAACATTTAAAAATTCTCTGGACATAACTCACCGAACAGCACTGTGTTAATAACAGGAACAGCATAAACACCCTATGTGGCCGATAGTTTGGGATATGGGAATAGAAGAAAAACTATCCCTCTACTTCTCCCTTCTTTTCCTTAAGAAGCAACACAAACTATTTTTTTCTTTTTCATAATTAGAAAATGGGTATATTGGGCAACACAAGTGGAAATACATTTCAAAACAGGCTTGGTGATAGATGGGAATTAAATAAACAAATAAATAAAATTAAGTACACTTGGTGATTTGCCTTTGTTTGCTTCTCTATCATTTGTACCCAGGCTTGGGATTACAAATGTGGGAGTATTTTCTAGAACGAGCTTTGCGAACAGCCTGAAGACCTCTCAAAGTCTTACTCTTCACCCGTGCTGAGATGGGAAGGGCAAGCTCCCCCTATTTTAAGAAAAATTGATGTTATTTAATAAGCAGTGACCTCTCCAGAACCTGTACTTGTCTTAACGAAACAAGGCCATCGTTCAAGCTGCTACCTAACAGGAGTTCAGTGCTGAAAGATGTTTTGGGTTTTTTTCGGGTTGGATTGGTGGGGGTTTTCTTATGGGTTTTTAGTTGTTTAGGGGATGGGGGGGGAAAGTTGAAAAGAAACATCATCCAGCACAAGCCTCACGAGAGCAGTGGTAATAAGATGAAATCTAAGCTGATCAAGCTTTTATTAGGTGAAGCCATTTGACAAAATTCATGATGCTCGAGGTAGATTTCTCCATGTACTTCTAGATATAACATGTGCACTGCAAGCCCAAACCCAGTACAGACTGTATCCTCCTGAATTGGATGCCCATAAGACAGATCCCTCTTTTGTCAATTCTTCCCAAAAATCCTCCCCACTCCACCATGACTAGGACATGACTAGCATCACCTATGCATGCTAGTCAACAGGATGTCACAGCAAACACTCCCTGGGCTCCCAATGCCTCCCAGAAAACGAGGGCACAGCCCAACCATCCTCCTTAGGCAGCACAGTCGGCATAAGTGTCAGCCAAAGGGAATTCACAGACCTTGACCCCCAACTCCCTCGTTCACAGCAAAATGTGGAAAGGCTACTGGAAACAGGGCTGAGCTGCCACGCCAGTGCAGTGCAACTGAACACCTGTTTTCAGAGATGACCGGCTGAAGGGCTCACTAACCAGCTGCTTTGTTGCATTGATAAAAACTGTAAAACCTGGTCTCCAGGGTGTTTTGCTATGTACATCCTTAACATGAACGCATTTATAGACCTATGAGGAGAACAGGTAAGAGCAGGTGGAAAGTGGTTGGTGACCTCCAAGCTCAATGCGGTCAAAGTGTTTTTGCAATCACACAGCTCACAGATGTGCTTGGCTAGTCCGTGTAAACCAGGGGAAGTAATTGTTAAATACTTAGGACCATTAAACAACACACACCCCACAAGCAGTAGCAAACATTCAACTCCAAAGAGGAGTGAAAGGGGAAGGAGAAAATACTAGATGAGGTCAGTAAAAACCAACGGAAACACTCACGGGTCATGGGATATTACTGAGGCTTCAGTTCTCACCAACTTGGGACCTCACTGGGTGATTCTAGGTAAGGCAAGTTAACCAGCTACAGAAATGTATGCACATATATGCTGTAAATATTATACCTAGCCAATATATAAATATATCCAGCTGTTAACATAGAATTGCAGAATTTATTTGCCTTTTTTTGTGTGATTTTCTGTTTCCAATTTGTAATTACAAGACTGCTCTTCAGTCTTGTTGAACAAGCCCAGACTTTGCCTTACCATTAAATTTGTCGCCTGTTGTGGTTCAAAATGAACTGGAAGAAAGCTGACAGTCTCTCTGTACTCTTGCCTCCCTGAATGGAGCGGCTCAGCGCGGTACAGGAAGAACATGTTCTCAGGAAGAAAGGGGCCTGAGCAGCATTTGCTTAAAAGCAGCAAAGAGAGAATAAAAGGGCTCAGAGTTCCAGATGACAGCAGTTAGGAAAGGTTTCTCCAAAGCAGGACTAAAGTGCAGCCTTTCCTGGAAGAAAATAAAAATGAAGACCTGAAGGCACACCCCAAGAGTTGCACGTGTTCTTGCCAAGGAGCAATTCTCACAACAAGTCAGATTTTTTGGAGGTTATTTATCATGCTGATGAAAGACTCTTTCTTTGTGCAACGTTTGACTTGCTGCAACCGGAAATAAAACCTTCACTGGTTTGAAAAAAGAAGAAAAAAATGCAAAAAAAAAAAAGAGTGGACATCTTCACAGGGAAGATTCAACTCTTTCTTTTGTCTCTGGTCCCTCAAGACAGGATCCATCTGACTTCTGGATTTCTATAACTCCCTGAGGAGTTAAAAGGTAGAGAAGTAACCAATTTCAGGTACGATTCACCTGGGCTGTTTTAGCATTGAATGTTCGTAAAATGAACTTGCAAACTGCCTGTTCTCCCCCTTGATTAACAGGGACTCCCAAAAAACAGAGTAGAGCTTCACTGTGTTCATCCTGGAAGAAAGATGCCATGAGTCCAGGGCCGGTGAGGCTGGGACATGCTGCCAAGGCTGTTCTCCCAGGCGAGCCTGGCAGGGAGCAGAGTATCTCACTGGGGAAGCAAGCTGGGAAGCATTTGCTTCACTACCATCTCTAATGTTTAGGTTTGTTGATGAGCCCCCTTATGCAGATCTAAATGAAAGCAGTGCTATCCCAAGCATTTGGGATCTCTGGGCATGAACCGCTCTCAATGAAATTTGATGTACACAGGTCCCTCTTACAAACATGTTACCTTGTACAAGAACTCCCTGGACCCACTCATCCACACAACACCCCAAAGCCCCAGACTCCCTACAGACGTTTGCTGGGATGAAATCAGCAGCATTTTTCACTCTCCCCCAGCAGTTTCTAAGTCCCAGCTAAGCCCCACTGTCCTACAGTGGCTGTTAGCATCCTCCCACAAAGTTGCTGGGGTCCCGCTAGGCCAAGGTGTCCACTAGATACAAAGGGACTTCTGAGACCTTAGAAGTTGAGTTCTTCTCTGGTTCAACGTAAATGCCTACAAAACTCAAGTGGTTGTGAACTCACAGGCTTTTGCACTACTTGTCTAGCTTCAGCAATAACCCAAATTGCAACCAGGACATAAATCAGAGCTAGCACACTACATTTTGGAGAAATAAATATTTTTAAACCGTGGTATCTTCATATGCCAAGTACCCGCATCAATAAAACCTCTCCAGTGTCTTACAGAAAAGAGTAGCACCTCCTAAACGGTTAGCACCCTTCTAGCTAGTGCAACTATGATAAGTCACTGGGAATAAAAGTAAGCACAGTGCTGTTTTATTTGTGGCACTTCTATTCCCTTTAATGTGTGCCTGATAAAATGTTTTCTGAGCATTGCCTTTAGTATATGTTTATCCCAAAGGGACCATTCCAGGAGGACAAAAAATGCAGCACCCACCACTGCCAGGTTTACCTTCAAAGACATGAATACACACTTCATTCACTTGAATAAATTTCCTTTTTATCTAATACATCCAGCGATGCTTCAGGCTTGTGCTTGATGAACATGTCCTACCTTTCAGCAGAAACTCTGAAACAGAAGTTAAGTCAGCTAAGAACAAAGTCACCCTCATGAAAATATTTGTCATGAAAGCCCATATTTCAACAAGAAATGTGGTGTAATTTTAAATATTCTCGCTGTAAGAAACCACTAACTTTTCGGGAAGTCGGTCCCAAGAGGTTGAGAGGTGCTAAGTGCCTTTGACCGCCATTTATTTTGGTGAGAAAGAGGACACACTTAAACAGGACAGCTCTGCTTCTGTGCAGCTAAAATGAACACTTTTCCTCCATCTGTATCTTCATTAAAGGGGGGGG
>Ga0065711_1004425_pt1 | contig 23610 bp, 17 predicted proteins | sample Hoacrofraction12_FD_59098 | JGI IMG/M metagenome (GOLD analysis project Ga0065711, IMG submission 59098) | Hoatzin crop microbial communities from Cojedes, Venezuela - Epithelial fraction 12 v2 (version 2) | ecosystem: Host-associated > Birds > Digestive system > Esophagus > Crop | place...
GACCTTGCTCGTTGTTCTGCCTGCGATCCTGATCCAGATTCCTATCCGTGCATCCCTGAGTCCAGTTCCTGTCTGCTGCCGAGGCCAGTCCGGGACTGCCTGGTGCTGCCTGGCAGCTGCTGGTGGGACGCCAGGGCCCGGCACCCAACTCCGGAAAACTCCGTATCGGTTTTGTAAATTTTACATTATTTCTCTTATTATTAATATTATTAGTATTATTAAGTGTTATTAGTAAAACTTTTTATATTCAATTTGTAAGTCTCTCTTCCTTTTCCTCCTTTTCCCCTCCTCTGGTGGGAGGGTGGGGGTTAATAGAGAGCATCTGTCACTCGGTTTATTGCTGCCCTGCTTTAAACTGTGACAATGATGAAGGTACATTGGCATATTTCATCTGTGGTTTTGCACCAGGCCATGAAGCAGCCCTTTACTTGAAATCAGCCTGTGGCTGCACAGAGGTAAGCGAAGTTCGCAGTCTCTACACTGAACAGAGCTGTTGCTTGAAAGCTCTGTCCACAGATACAGTGAAAACTTGACCAGACAAGCCTTTGAGAAACCTGATGTAAATTTGAAGTCAGTTTATAGCAAGAGGGTCAGACCAGATGACCTACTGTGATCCCTTCCAGTCTAAACTGTTCTGCAGTTTCTCCTGAGCCAAGCATGACAATAAGCATGATGCAAAGTGGAATTAAATGCAGACTGTCTTGATTCATTAGAGCTGGAGTAGAGGTGGCCAGACTACCAAAGAATGTCGCCCCAGCTCACTCACACAAATGTTTGATGAGAGGTGGAGTGCTACGGAGTGAGGACGCTATCCTCTATGAGTGCTGATCTCAGCTCCTGGGCAAAGAGCAGTCACCTACATTCATCCAGAAAAAAGCATCTCCTTCTTGTAGATTTTAAAGCTTCCTCAGTCCCACCTCAGGTGCTGAAAGGAGTAATAGTTACCTGCTCATGATGGACCCTAAGTGTACACAAGTAAGGCTTGTCCTTGTGGAAGAAGTCTTTTCACTGTAGGTCTTCTCTTACTTTCCAAAATCGTATCACTGTCCAACCAAACTGCCAATACAACTGAGTTTAGGACTGCTGTCAGAAAAGCCATCAGAAGCAACACGCTTTCCCTTTTCTAAGCAACATAGCTATGCTAGCAAACTCCAAAGGTGGCTCTGCTTCTTGTTACTTGTTGGAGAACCTTAGTGGGGGTGCTCTAACTTGAGGAAATTCGAGCAGCCCCCAGAAGGTCTGCTGTGGTTTCAACAAGAGTCCAGAGCAGTACAGACACGACGAGTATGATTCACGTCTCCAGATTCATCTTGTCTTGGTGTAGGTGTCTAAAATAGGCCAAATGAATCACAGCCTAAAATTCCTGCTTAAAAGGGAGTCTGCTTGCCTTGTTCAAACTTATATGTCCCTTTTACAAATTATTCTCACCAGACATTTCTAACACTAGAGCCACTATAGGAATGGTACATATATGTTGCTGTGTCAATATGTCAAGTAATCAATATAATGAAACAAGATATTTCAATAAATTCAAAATACTTGTCAATTTTTCTTAACATTTCCCAGATAGGAATTTTATCATTTCTGGGTTCCAGTATGAAGGCAGGTGTCAGGATTGCCCACCAAATAGTGTGTATTTCTCTGGAGAGCTCCAGACATCATCCACTTAGAGGTGACCAAAGTTTATTCCATCTTTCAGATCCCAAGGGAACCCTACCTTTAGAGCTGCCACATGACAGGAGCTGCATTTTTTTATATCCAGGAAAAGACAGCTGTAAATATGAAAGAAAGAACTACCTGACATTCTTCTAAATCTGGTAAATTCATTCACTAATATGGTAACAGTCTCTCTTATCTTATCTGAGAAAGGATTCATTTAGTTTCCTCAAGAGAAATAGCAGATATCTTTTCACAGTGTTCAGAGGTCCCATGGTTCATATTAATTTCATTCATAGGTCTGGCCAAATAAATTGAATCACACTGCACTGATCTCTCATTTAACCTTGTTATTCTAGTTTATTTCATAAAGAACATAGTCTTTGCTAGTAATTTTTTAAAGCCAGGGGACAACAGCCAACACACACACACAGAGTCCCTCTCCCTTGAAAGCAAATGAAGTTATCACTTACAAGCAAGCTTTCACTTCTTGTGTGGACGGTCAGTAGTCTACAAAAATCGTGTCTATGACTTTGATCACAACATACCATTGTGCTTGCCCATCACAGCATACAGTTTTTATGCAGTTGTCTCAGCACTCTGAAACACATCTATATAGGAACTAGAAAGATTTGGAAATTCTGCTGAGCAGAGTCTATAAGAACAGAATTCCCTACCTGAAGTGCCATTCTGGATGTTTGGTTTACCCAGTTTTGAAACAATCCAGAGTAAGGTGTGTTAAACATGCATATGCGCATATACCTGCATAACAGATATATAGAAAGAATCAGATGAGAGAAAATGATGCCATGAAATAGGTACACAAATGATTGTGTCTTCGTATTTTAACAATTTCTGTAGTAAAAGATGAAGACCAAGACTCTCAGTGATCGTCAGTGTCTCAGCATTTGCAAGCACCCACCACAAATGTTTGCTAAGTTTTGAATAATTCACTATCTGACAAGATTCTTTTAAGGTATTTCAAACTAAAGCAACCAGAAAAATCACAGTATATACTGTATGACTATTCATTCGTTCATTTATTTTTGCCATAAGCTCGTAATTTTCACGATTAAACACCTAGATAAGTACCAAGAAATCACTATTCACTGGCCAAATGTGTCCCTATTAAGCAGAGTTTATGCTAATACTGTTTCAGTTAAGTAACAGTTATTCATTATCCTCAGGCTAAATTGTTTCACTGGCAGATGTCTGATTAAAACAGCTGTTCTGAGCAACCACAACCATGCAAAAGAGGGGATTCTGTATTGTCATTATTGTTGTTGTTATTATTAACAATAAGCATTTACAGAAACACTTCAGATGTACGCAAGTCACAATTACTCTCTACATATTCCTTACCCTGGAAGTATGGTTATTCAGAGACCATTTGTCACAGTGAAAGCAATTGCTAATTGGTGATAACACAACACAGCATATGTTTTTTGATTTTACTGTTTTCCTGGAGCAAGTGTTTGACCTTACCTTATGCTATTTTGGAACTTTTCCTCCACAACCTAAAGAAAAGCATAATGAGTTTAGAAGAGACAGCAGCATTCTCGATAGCTAGAAGAGGTCCAGGGAGGTTTCTCTCCTTTCCTCTTTTCTTTACTCCCTTCCCTCCCCTCTCTCTTTGGCTTTCAGAGTCCTTTGTCTGTGTCTTTATTCTCTCTAGAGCCCCATAAACTCCTCTCCCACCTGCACACTGTGCCACACTGGACTCTTCTTTTCCTGGATGGAAGAATGTCCCAGCTGGGAAGGCAGGAAAATTGGGCCTCCAACCCTCTGCTTTCCTGCCCATCTGCCTGGAGCACTGCTCAGCTTCTCCTGCCCCAGAGGGAGCCCTCCCAGGTCTACCTCAAGGGTGATGCTTACAGAGCTGAGCTGGCCCCTACAACCCTCTCAGACGTTTAGCAGCCAAGATCTAACAAGGCTGTAATGAGCACAAATGGAATGTTTCAAATGCTCAGTCTTGCCAAGTAAAAGCAGTTTTCTGTAGCAACAGTAGAAGGGGAAAGGACACATCTACCCAATATTATGTCCATCCTCCAAAGGACGGGGGCACTACAGTTTCTAAAATAAAGTTTTACCTACTTGCCCTCACAGCAAAATAGTGCTGTCTCTCCCTCTAGTCTCATTTCAGGGATTTTTTCAGCCATTTTTGTTGAAACTTAAAAAACGCACATGCTTATTCTGAGATAAAAATCCCACATGGGAAACATCTGTGCAGTTGAAGCAAGTAAAAGCTGAGAAGTGTCAGGAAACCCTGGTAAGTGATGTTTCTAATAGTGCTTGAAAAGTATTGGAAATTGGGAAAGAAAAAGTGACGTGAGCCTGAGCTTCCAGCCTCCCTAATAGATCAGAGAGTGCTTGAGCAGCTCCGATCCTCAGTGACAGGTGAGCAGCCAGGAGCGGGAGAAGTGGGACCACGCCACTTTGCTCCAGATCAACATCCCCGTGCAATCGTCCCGGCAGCGCTTGCGAGGCACCACGGGCCCGGGAGGATGTGGACCGTTGCGGGATCGGGTCTGAGTTATGACAAAAACACGGGAGCAGGGTAACCCAACACGGCCGCGCGGGCCGGTCAGGGGAGGAGAGGGGTGGCAAAAGGAGACGACCAGCGGGGAGGCTCAGCGTCTCGAAGCGGAGCAGAGCTGCTCTGCTCTGCGTTAATGGCTGCTCAGTCTCCAATGTCAGCATGCCCGCTTCATCAGTGAAGAGGCAGAGAAGTGAGCGGTTGCCTGCTCTCCGTGGAGGCTGCGGGGCGTGACTCAGCTGCGGGCGGCGGGAGCGTTGCCACCTCACCTCTGATGAGCTAATGCTGGGATGAGCACAGCTCCCTTCGCAGAGCGCTTGTTTTATCTGTTGAATTAGGCTTGTTAGACAAACTCTAGAGAGGTTTTTCTTTTATTTTTTTTTTTTCTTTTTCATAATCTGTGAAAGTTAGAAACTTGTTCATTCACACAGTCACAGATTTATCTTTTTACTGTTTGCCTGAATGGTTGCATCACCGGTAGTGTCAATGTGAATGCAAGGAACTCTCAGAAGACAGCTAATCAAGACCGCTAGCAAGGTTCTGTGTAGAGTGTTAAATACCAGTTTGGGTAAATTTAACTGTGTGACAATAAACAGAACATGTAAAATCACCATGTTGGCGTTCTGGTCAGTGCAGGCAAAGGTATCTGAAGTTTATGTTACTCAAATTACACAGCAGTAAATCAGTTCTGCTTTTTTGTCTTTAAAGGTGTGAGTGGGGAACACTTCAAATCCCATAATATTTTTTGAAATGTCAGGTTTCTTCCTAACCTAACCAAAAATAGAAAAATCAATCTCTTGAAAATTTTCATAGCGAGAAACCCTCCCCATACACAAAAACTAGTTCAAGTAAGAGAGAAATATTTCACTTTCATAATTTTAAAATACTTTTGTTTGATTTTGACTACCCTGTCTCTTATGTGGCCCTGGTATTGTGGCCTTATTCCTTCACTGAAAATTTCTTAAATAATTTTTTTTAACTTGCACCTTTTGTTACAAAAGTAAAAAAAATATTTTCCAATAATTTTCAGTTCAATACGTTTAATAGCAAAAATAAACCCTCATCAACCCTCATTACAGCCATGAAGAATTTGCATCATTGAAAAAGGACAGGCAACCCTGGAGTCAGAGCCCATCTCCTTTGTCAGGAACTGTGAGTCTTATTATCTACAGACATGGTGAGACAGATGCAGCTGATAAGACCTAAAGAAGCTTTTTAAACTAATAATTCCTCAGGTAGCTTGGAATCTGGGTGAAAGCCAGTGGGAATTTAGCATGCAATCTGATAAATTTTGGTAGCAATATAGTGGCTTTTCAAGCTTTGATGAACCTTGCATCACAGTATCTCTAAGAGATAGCATCTTTATCTTCATACACAGATTTCCCCCAGAAAATCAGTGCCCATAGCACAACGAGCATGCACGCATTGCTTGTGGCCAATCCTAATTATTTACTTTTTTATTGAGTTACTCCATTTTGGTCCAGAGGATACTCTGATTACTTTTCAGAAGTATGCTTTCACCATCAGATAGAGAGACTGGAGGGAAAAGAATATGTGCCATGATGAGCATGACACAAGGGATGTCCGGCTGTGACTGTCAGGAGGTGCCCATCAAGCCTGCCGCAGGTCTGCCTGCTCAGGTGCCTCCCAGACACCACGACAGAGGCCTCTGATCCCACTGCTTCTGGCCAGGAGGAGACCAGAGATGGCAAAGACTGGTTCTCACAGAAATATTTTGCTTAGGACCGGCTTCGGCCGTGACCCAGATGGGATCTGTACAGTGACACTACTGCAGCTGTGCCCAGGCCCTGGGGGCATGGGAACTACTCTGAGTGCTTTTAAAGGAAGGGCATCCCATAATGCACATCTGCTGGGTGTTTCCTGTACCTTTCCAAAGCTGATCCCATGCAGTGTGATACATGGTAGTGCAGAACCAGTGCGTGGCCCTGGTTTACAGCTGGGTGCAGACACGGCTACTTCAGAGCTGCCGTGGCCAGAGAGCGGCTGAAGGGCAGGTTTTGCCATCAAGGTGGGATTCATCCCACTTCACCTCAGAGAAACATGGGCATCTGCAGTTATTGGAGAGACACGGATGTTCTTCACACCTCTCATTTGATGGACTGAATTCTCTTCTGGAGGCAGCCCTCTGGTTCCATCAATGACAGAATGAACTGTGGAGGATGTGCTTAAATTAGGTGCCTGATTTTTATGCGTCTGTGGTATGAATCCTGTGCCTAACCACATCAAAAACTAATAAAAAACCTGTTAAGCATTTTCTTGAATCTTCTTATGCTTAAAAATATTTGCAAATCTGGTCCCAGATATTTCCCTAAAGAAACGAAAGATGAGTCTAACCTTCATGTTTAGGGTACTCCAAAATTAAGGCATCATGACTCACGATGAATCACGAGCACTCTAGATCTCAGAAGTTTCTTTACCATTCTCACTGCCTGAAAAGGAGAAAGTTTTGCAGGAAGAGGCAGGCTTCAGGAGCTGTCATGTGGTACGTAAAAACACATCAGGAGGGCAGAAGGCAATATTCCCAGGTTTGGGAGTTTTTTGTAGTTGCAAATCGAAAGGGTTACATAGAGGTTAAGTTACTGGATAAACATTTATTTTATTTTCTTCAGCACTGAGGAGTAAAAATAGACAAAATAAGAACTTATGTCATTACCAGAGTGGGTCAGACAGTTCTGGCACAGTCCAGCACAGAAATATATGCATACTTATACATTACTTTAGACCAGCTCAGCAAAAAGCCTGATTTGTGGCTACTTTTTGCAATTATTTTCAGGAAAAAATCTTCCACAGTCTTACAGTAAATAATTCATGAGAGTATTTATGTAAAACTCCCTGTCTCCTGGCCTTGTAATTACTTGCTCTTTAAACAATTCCTGTGGTTTGTATACATGTAACTGACTGTGTCTCAATCGCCTATGACAATATAATACAGGTAATTTTCTTTGGCTGCATTACTCTATCATTACTTTGGCTCTCTGCTTAATATGTCACAGTAATGAATGTATAACAATGCCCGGTAACTTTTCCTCTGCTCTTCTACTAGTTATTTAAAGTGAAGGGAGGGGAGCAGAGACTGAAGTCTAATTAATAATTTGTTCATTTCAGCTTTATAATGAGAAAGGAAAAATATGAAGATGGCTGTTTATTTCTTAAGCCAATATAGCTTCAATCCACAATTATAGCTGGCAATGTGACTCTATGTGGCTATTTCATTGTGGGTACATAAAAAACAGCAAAGAAAATGAAGTGTAAAAAAAACCAGACAAGCAGCAGGAGGAAAACGTTTCATCTTGTACACAACTAAATGGGAAAAGAGACAAGCAGGCAACAGATGACAGATGAATGGGGCTATGATGGACTGCATTTCTGTGTCAAAACAGAGTCAACTGTCTAACAGTCATTCAGACGGCAGGAGAGGCACCACACAGCATGATTTCCAGTTCAGCTGGCACTTAGGAGTTTCATTATGTACATGGTAAATATTCTGAGAGGACAATATCCTCGCTTCAGATATGGGCACCCAAAGCCAAGGCTTCTTTCTAGCTCTGCCCCTCCTACTGTTCTTAGTTTTCACTTTGAACTGATATAAAACTGTGCTGGGAATTCCCAGGGGTGCGGGAGGCTGTCACAAGTGCCACACCACCCTTTCCCATCCCTGCCACACAGACAACATTAATTCCCTTGTTTGTTCCTTGCAGGGGTCCTGTGCTCTGGCATGAGTCCTGCTATCTGACATCAAGTGGTTTGAAAAGACACATAAGGCTGGCTCAGGGTTAGTTTTTACATTGCCAGGTGGATATAACCTACACAGTCCACTTGTTTCCTTTTCTCTCTGACCGTCCTGTAGCCTGAGCGACGTAGCTCAGCACAGATGCTTTCCTTAAAACTGCAATGACACTAAGACTGTCAGATAGAGTCTAATGATGAGAAAGAAGGATTTCTGACCAGTCAGCTTTCAACCTGGAAGGAAAAACAAGAAGCTTTTTACAAAGCACAGCAAGAAATAATTGCCTATTTATGAACACCTAATATTACAGTGTAACTAGTGCTGTATGATTAGCAGCAAATGGCTTTGTTAACTGTATTAGAACATTCCTGTGCACAGAACTGTCATTGGCTGGTAGAAGCCCACTGAATGGCAGATTGAGCAACCATTTCCCATTATTGTTGATGTCCATCACATTGCCTCCAACTCTGCTTTTGCGGGTGTAAAACCAGCAGTAGCTTCACTGAAGTCAACAAAGCTAAACAAGTTGAACCAGAATCCCCCCAGCTGACCCTGACCCAGCCTCACAGTGGGTCAGCCCCCCAGAAGGACTCCTTTGGGGACTTCACATATTAATTGCTTTCCACAGAGCAATGTTCAGACCAAGAAGAAGCGTTTGAGTGCAATGTTTGGAAATATTCTGCTTTGGCAGTTTCAAGGCTACGAAGAGCTTTTCTCCTTGTTGGCCATAATCACTGTGAGGCGTTGACCAGTGGAAATACTTCACCTGCTGTTAAATCCAAAGTGCTGCTTGTAAGAAACTGGCAGCTTTCTAAGCCAGTTCTAGTCTTTGAACAAGTAGCCTCAGAGTGAGGATGAAAGAACTGGCTCTGCAAGCGCGGAAAGATGCTATGTCTTCTCCAGGCTGAGTTTCCTTCTGGCTTTTCTTTTCAAGTTTTTAGACATGAGGAAAGTGACATAACCCGCAGATTAGACTGTTCACAGTATGTGTATACTGAAGTCATATGCATAACCCTCAGCCTTTGGATTTTGATTTTGTGGGAAAGATGAATGAAGAGATGGAAGAGAGGGACTGGGGTGCTGTTTGGGGCTCTGTAAGTCTTTCACCCTTTGCAAAATATCTTTCAGTACTTGAGACCTCGCTGGTTTGTTTGATTTAGTGCCTCTTAACAAAGGTGGCAGATCATTTTTCTGTACTGTTTTGTTGAGACCATGTTGCTGCTGTGTCCTGACTGATCCTGATAAGAAGGGGCAGGGACTGTCCTTCAGTAGCTCCTCTCCTGCTTTGCTAATAATCACCAAAGAAGGGTTCAGGCAGTTGATCATTTGTGTTACTAAACTTCAGGGGTATTCCCCAGCTGTCCAGGCTTGTCCGTCTTGTAGTCTGCCTATGTGATCAGAGAGAACATGAGACATCTGTGGTGCATATGTGCTGGCGGTTAAAAGTCCCTCAAGTTCTCTTTCCAAAGACAAATTTTCCAGAAATAAGGATTTTCCTAGGAATTTACTAAAAAAAACATCTCTTCTTCCCCTTGGCAATACTTTCCTTTTGATTTTAGTAATCAGAATTACAAAATTCTCACCCTCAGTTCACTGATTGCTTCCTTGCCAGCCTTTCAGTTTTCCTGGAGTTTGGTTGACCTATGAAATCTAAATCTCAAGGAAAGCATTCACTTTCTACCCACACCCTTTGTTTCATTACAGTAAACTGAACCAACTCAAACTGTGATTTTTCCAGTACAAAAGTTTTGAAGTGGAGCATTTTCATCTGGCCCTCAAGAGCTGGTGCCTGCAGACCAGGCCTGCAGCACGTGGGGAGCGAAGAGAGGGGCAGGAAGGATGGCTGCCCACCACATGGCCTGGTACCACCTCCTTACACATCCAACTAAATCTGGCCCTGTGCTTACAACAGGTGTTCTCCCTCTCCTGCCCTCACGGCCATCCTGCCAAGCTGTTTCTCTCTGAGATGGGTCATGGCTGCCTGCTAACTCTATTGTGGCTGGCAAAGGGAATGGAACATCTATTCTGTACTTGTGCAGTTTTCTCATAGCTTTTAGGACAATTTGAGAAGTTTTCTCTGATTTACAAAGGCTTTCCAGCTGTGGGCTGTGGTTTCCCTTCCTAAGACTGTTTTTGTTCATTACAGCAATTGAAAAAAGCTTGGGCTTTTCTGCATATAGCCTCCAGATTGGAGATCTGGGTATTCCAGCTGCATGTTACTTTTCCTTGGTGCTCTTAAACCCTAGAATTTGCTTCTCTGCTAGTCTAATAGAAGCAAAAGATATTGACTCTCACAGCATCTGGCAATCCCTGAGGGTCACAGGTAAATGCACTTTTAATTGCTCTTCTGTTTGTGTGCGTGGTTGGAGAAGCAGGGACAGGAAAAGATATGGAGTGCTTGCCAAATAAGTGGTTAATTATTTAGCAATAATAGAAATGAGCTGAACTGGGAGAAAATGATCTTGCAAGACCTAATTAGAGCTGATTTTTCTAAGGGGCGTGAGTAGCTGCCTGTGACCCTAGGTTACGGCAGAGGTCTAAAGGTCTAACTAGGGTAAGGTAGATGTCTGTGCAAGTCTTCCACTGTTTGGGGAGAGAGTAAAGCAGGGAAGCCCAGCTCCGCTATCATTTACTCTAGGCTTCCTCTTAGGACCCTTGCCTGTTCTGTATCCAGAAACACTGCTGCCAGTTTTCCCTGCGGCGAGGCAGCTGGGTAGGATTTCATGATGTATTTTTTTGGTTACAGATTCTTTCTTCTATATGCAGTAGAAGATGAGACACAGAGAGAGAGCAACAGGCCTGTATACCTTTAATGGACTCTGCTTTATTACTGAACTGCATTATCCAAGCTTCCCAGATGGAATATGCAATTTCAGTGAGTTCACAACCAATGATTTCTCTTTATTTGTCAGTTGTTTTCCTGCCATGAGATACTAAGGGGGTATGAGGGTTGCCAAGGTGTCAGCAGCCAAGGAAATACATATGCTGATAAAATGACTTATTAAGTTGCAGTAACAGAAACTGTCTAAATTCCTTGCTAACGAAACCTAGTCATGATAAATTACATCCCTGCATTAGAAAACATCCTCAGTTCCCTAATAATAACCTCTCTGGATGAATCTGTGCAACATAGGCTATGTTTCAGTTTATGGGAGATTCATGCTATGTCCATTTGAAGAACTGATGATCCTCTATAGCCGTTTCAAATCCAATTTGTCTCACACACTGTGAGATAAATATTTTCACTGGTGTTGAGCGTTAACGCACAGAATGCTGACCTTCTGCAGCTGTCTTGCAAAATGAGAGCTGAGGAGGAAAGGGATGTAGAGCTCTGTCCGATGGGAGCAGAGTGGAGATGCAGAAAGGTGAACGCTGTAGTAGTGCTAAGTACACATTTTGATATTGTCCTTATAAATCCTATATAAAAAGGAAATCATAAGTGTATATACTATCCTACAGGAAATGCTAAATGTTTAGAAGTTTAGGAAATCCTGAGCCATAACGCCTTACTAAGACTATAGAGAACACTACATGTGCAAGGGAGCTCCCAACACACTATTACTAGAGCTTCCCAAAGGATAAAGGGAATCTTCCACTATGCGGAAACTTCTTTAGCAGGGTTTTAACACCCTCTTTGATGGCTTAAACTGAAGAGCCTGGGTTAAGACATGCAATTGTGCCTGTGGCTTTTGGTTATTACAGAGTCACAGAACGGCTGAGACTGGAAGTGACCTCTGGAGGTCCTCTTGTCCAATGCCCCTGTTCAAGCAGGGCCACCTAGAGCAGGTTGCCCAAGACCGTGTCCGGATAGCTTTCAAATATCTCCAGGGATGGAGACTCCACAATCTCCCCGGGAAATCTGTGCCATTGCTCAGTCAACTTCACAGTAAAAAAGTTTTCTGATGTTCAGAAGGACCCTTCTGTGTTTCAGTTAGTGCCCATTGCCCCTTGTTCTGTCACTGGGCATCACTGAAAAAACCCTGGCTCCATTTGCTTTGCACCCTCCCTTCAGGTATTTATATACATTGTTGAGATTCCCTGCCTTGAGCCTTCTCTTCTCCAGGCTGAACAGTCCCAGCTCTCTCAGCCTTTTCTTGTATGTGAGGTGCTCCAGTCCCTTAATCATCTTAGTGGACTTCACTGGAGTCTCTCCAGTGTGTCCGTCTCTCTTATATTGAGGAGCTCAGAACTAGACCCAGCACTCCAGGTGGGGCCTCACCAGTGCTGAGTAGAGTGGAAGGATCATGTCCCTCAGCCTGCTGGCAACATTTCTCCTAATGCAGCCCAGAATACAATTAACATTCTTTGCCGCAAGGACACGTTGCTGACTTATGTTCAACTTGGTGTCCACCAGGACCCCCAGGTCCTTTTCTGCCACTCCCAGCATTTAGTGATGTCTGAGGTCTCTTGTAGAACTTCATGATATTCCTGTCAGACCATTTCTCCAGCCTGTTGAGGTTGCTCTGGATGGCAGCATGACCCTCTGGTGCATCAGCCAGTCCTTCCAGTTTTGTGAGGGTACACTCTGCCCCACCATCCAGATAATTAACAAAGATGTTAAACAGGATCAGACCCAGTATTGACCCCTGGGGAACACTGCTAGTTACTGGCCTCCAGCTAGACTTTGTGCCACTGGTCAGCACCCTCTGGGCCCAGCCATTCAGCTAGTTTTCAATCCATCTCACTGTCTGCTCATCCAGCCCAAACTTCAACAGCTTGTCTATGAGGACCTTGTGGGATACAGGATTGAAAGCCTTACTGAAGTCTAGGTAGACAATACCCACTACTCTTCGCTCCTTTACCAAGCCAGTTGCTTCATCATAGGAGTTTATCAGGTTGATCAGGCACCAGGTTGGGTACCTTCTGAACGCTGAAGTAGAAATGACTGAAGTAGAACAGATTTGCATAGAGCATCTGCTTAATACTTCCTGCAAGTCAGTCTTTTATAGGTATCTAAGATTGTGCATTTAAACTAAGCAGTTTAAATTTTATCTTAAATGAAGCTAGGAAGAAAATAGCAATTCAAGATGTATGTCTGACTACACCAGACAACATCTTTACTTTTATGTTTAACAATCAGGGAGAGAAAAGAGCGGTTTAAGAAAAATCCCTCAATTTATGGTTTTCCTTATTAGCACAGATCTATAATATCTACCTACACAGATAATTATGCCTTTCTGTGTGCTGTTAAGCACTGATTCTTAAGTGTTAGAGATCTATTTCGCGTCTACGTGAGGTCTGATTTAATTATTTAGTATTCTGTAAAGGCCTAGTTCGAGCTCCTCCATAAGTCATCGGAAATGTTCCCTTGATCTCAGCATGTAGGTCCCTATGAGCGCTGCCCAGGCTGAACACTCAGCCTCTGGAAGAAAGAATATTACTGCCTGCTGCACATTGCTGAAGTTCTCCCAGCCACCCCTGGTGAGTCGCTGCAGCCACTCTGCAAGGAGCAATTGGTCCAGTGAGGAAAACAGGGAAGACAGACCCACAGGAGAGGAACCTCTCCCACCATTATGGCAATATTTTACTTAGCCTTTTAACTGAGTAACACTATAGGCTACAAGAACCTGGGTTTTTGATAACATCTACCTTTCAGCTGCATCAGTTGCCCTCATCTCCTGTATCTGTCTAACCCTTTAACCACCTGCCAGCAGCGTTTGAGAAGGACTGTGAATAACACTCAAGCTTCTGTTTATACTTCTATATGGCCTTCTCCAGGTGAATCCCTTTCCACATGGGAAGTGTCTACTGTTTCGACTCTGTAGAGAGATCAGATCAGCACTGCATTTCCCCTGTATTCAGAGCCCTGCTAGTGACCCTGAAATACTGTTGGGTTGAGTGATATCTCCCCTCAGAAGAAAGGAAGATAAAAAAGAATGGGCTTCAAAGTTTAAAGGCAAACTTAAATCTTCAGAGAGATCTTCAATGCCTGGCTGCTGCCTTACCTAGAACTGCAAGATGAACAAGTAGGATGCAAATACGAAGGAGAAGACTATAACAGACGGCAAAGCTCATTTTATTCACACCAAAGAAAGCCCAATGATGAAGACACTAACTATTTTAGACCAGTGTGATGATGTCCATATACATATAGGATTATCTGTACAAATGAACTGCAGTGCTACAGTTGCAAATTCATGGGTTTTTGAGACGAAAAGTTGAAGTTTTCTAGAACTGGCATCACCTTGTTGTATGCAGTTTCTGCAAAGTCGGTTGATAATCTGTGAGATACAGTAATTTCTACTGGTTTTGCATTTGTGATTTGGGCACTGAAACATCAGTCCAGAACCAAAAAAACAGTTCACTACATCTAAAAATTTAAGTAGCTGGTTAATACATCTATTCTGGAGAGCACTTAATTGTGCACTTACATTTATGCAGAAGTTTAAGTCTTATTGATTTCATAATGGAATTTAAGCACACACCTAAATGCTTCACTGATTTGTGGTATGGAGGAACAAAAGAATTACATAGTGGAACAGATTAAAGGACCATCTAATAAGGTACCCAATACCCATCAATGCCAAATAATGCATTTTACTTTTTAGTGCTACACCATGAAGAAATTTCTTCCTGACCTCAGCAGGTAGCCATGCCCTGAAGCATGAGGATTGATAGCCCTTGTAATTGTATTTAGCTAGTGTCCTTGCAGATGTTCTTTTTATTTATATAAATGCTGAATCACTTCTTGAACCTGGAGAGCCATCCCTCTCAATCTCTGGAGTAGTGAATATCATGGTTTAATTATACCTTTTGTAAACAACATTACCTTTCACCCACTCACAATGTGTTGCTTTGTAATTTCATTCAATGGCTGCCAATTTATTTTTTATTACCAAAAAGGCTGACTAGCAGTGCTTTCTGAGCCTTCCTTTCACCATTCATAATTCTCTATATCTTTATTGTAGCTACCTTTAGTTCTCAAATTGTTATTTTCCTTCTTCTGAAGTGTCCTAAAGGGAACTACCTTGCTCACAGGGAAAACAAATTTCTCAGAACTCTCCTAAGTGCCTGGTCTCAGGACCCAGTCACAGCTTTGGCATAAACTCCAGCTCAGGAGCGATGCATGCTGGAGCAGACCAAGATCTTGGCAACATCCCAGCGTATGTATATGCTATCAGCTAAGCTGTCACCCCTGCCCTCTTTCCAGACCAGCATTGCCAGTCATCCACGTCTGCAGACCTGCATGAAGAGGCTGACACCGTGGTTTGCAGGGGAGAAGCCCCAGACACACTCAGCACCTCAGCACTGTACTTCCATCTTCCTTGCATGGACAGGGAAATAGCAGCCCTTCATTGTCAGTTATTCTTCTGTGTGTTACTGTGAGTAGATGGCACAGGAGGCCTGCATGGACGAACAAGGAGCTCCTGGACAAACCCAAAATGCAAAAAGGAAAGCCTACAGAGGGTGGAAGCAAGGACGGGTAGCCTGCGAGGAATATGGAGAAATTGTCTGAGCAGCCAGGGATCAGGTTAGGAAAGCTAAAGCCCTAATAGAATTAAAACCAGACAGGGACATCAAGGGCAGTAAGAAAAGCTTATGTAGGTACAGCAGTGATAAAAGGAAGACTAGGGAAAATGTCGGCCCTCTCTGGAAGCAAATGGGACACCTGGTTACCCAGGCTATGGAGAAGGCTGAGGTACTCACAGACCTTTTTGCCTCAGTCTTCACTGACAAGTGTTCCAGTCATGCCGCCCAAGCCGCAGAAGGCAAAGGCAGGGACTGGGAGAACGAAGAACCACCCACCGTAGGAGAAGATAGGATTCAAGACCATCTAAGGAACCTGAAGGTGTACAAGTCCATGGTACCTGATGAGGTGCATCCACAGGTCCTGAAGGAAATGGCGGATGAAGTTGCTAAGCCACTATCCATCATACTTGAGAAAGCATGATAGATACTGTCCTGCATGACATCCTTGTCTCTAAATTGGAGAGACAAGGATATATGGACGGTCCTCTCAGTGGATAAGGAATTGGTTGGATGGTCATGCTCAAAGAGTTGCAATCAGTGTCTTGATATCCAACTGGAAACCAGTGACGAGTGGTATTCCTCAGAGGTCAATATTGGGACGGGTGCTGTTTAACATCTTTGTCAGTGATGTGGACAGTGGGATTGAGTGCACCCTCAGAAAGTTTGCCAATGGCACCAAGCTGTGTGGTGTGGTCGACATGCTGGAGGGAAGGGATGCCATCCAGAGGGACCTGGACAAGCTCGAGAAGTGGCCCTGTGTGAACCTTGAAGTTCAGCAAGGCCAAATGCAAGGTCCTGCACATGAGTCAGGGCAATCCCAAGCACAAATACAGAGAAAGGGCAGAGAATGGATTGAGAACAGCCCTGAGGTGAAGAACTTAGGGGTGCTGGTTGACAAGAAGCTCAGCATCACCCAGCAATGTGCACTCACAGCCCAAAAGGCCAACCATATCCAGGGCTGCATCAAGAGAAGCATGGCCAGCAGGTCAAAGGAGGTGATTCTGCCCTTTTACTCCACTCTGGTGAGACCCCCACCTCGAGTACTGTGTCCAGCTCTGGAGCCTTCAGCACAGGAAAGACATGGACCTGTTGGAACAGGTCCAGAGGAGGGCCACAAGAATGATCAGAGGGATGGAACACCTCTCCTTTCAGGAAAGGCTGAGAGAGCTGGGGCTGTTCAGCCTGGAGAAGAGAAGGCTCTGGGGAGACCTGTTTGCAGCCTTTCAGTCCTTAAAAGGGGCTTATAAGAAAGATGGGAACAAACTTTTTAGCAGGGCCTGTTGTGATAGGACAAGACATAATGGTTTTAAACTGAAAGTGGATAGATTTAAACTGGATGTGAGGAAGAATTTTTTTACAGTGTGGGGGGGTGAGGCCCTAGCACAGGTTATCCAGAGAAGTTGTGGATGCCCCCTCCCCAGAAGTGTTCAAGGCCAGGTTGGATGGGGCTTTGAGCAGCCTGGTCTAGTGGAAGGTGTCCCTGCCCATGGCAGAGGGGTTGGAACTAGATGACCTTTAAGATCCCTTCCAACCCAAACCATTCTAAGATTCTATGGTTCTTCTCCTTCAGTTTTTAAAACAGTGGATAATCTGTAAAATGGGACTGTCCTGCTTGATAGTAGTATCATGATTCCTGTGGGGCTTAGTGGAAAGACTGGGATACAGAAACAGTGACAGCCTGGAGAATCTGGTCGGAAAAGGCTCCCGTGATGGAAGGACCTACTTGCATGCAAAGAGGAGAGACAGGCTGATGCCACTTCGGGAGCAACAAAGTCAGAGCAGGGATCACTAATGAAGTCTGGCCAAGGACACTGGATGCAAGGATAGCCTCTTCACAATAGAGGGGTGATATCCTTGGGGATGAACGAGATAAGCACAAGAGAGAAATGGGCTGAGACACCGGGAAGCAGATCTGGGGGAAAACAGCAAGATTCAGGCACAAAATAGATGGGAAAAGCAGAAAAAAGTGAAGATGCCAATGGGGATACCAGGTTACAGGTCAATCCAACAGGGAAGAAACTAATTCAGAAAGCAGAAAGGAAAAGCTTTTAAAAGGGGAAATAAGTATCTTTCTGCTATGTCCAATATGACCGAATGAAATAATCTTAGGCGTTTCTAATCTTCCTTTCAATGGAAACTCTCCAAGGCTTCCTTGGCCTCTGCAGACTCTGAAGCATGAGATATGATTACTATTATAATTATCTTAGCTTGTATAGATACAAATGTTGCTAATGGTCATAAAATTATCCAGTGTGGGCTCTTTTTTCCCTTCCTTTTAGCCAGCCTCTGCATTAGTGTCCTTACCTTCCCAGGGCTGGGAATTTCTGAAGGGGAGTACATGCTGCACAAGTCAGTCTGCTCCTCGGATTTGTTGTAAATACACAGCCTTTTACAATCCCCAGCCCACAGCTTCCCTTGGGTTTCTAAAGGATTTTGAATAATGAAAAGTGAATTGGGAAATGAACTATTGTTATGGGTGAATTTTATCAGATAGTTTTATGGAAATTGGTGGATTATTTATATATACTGTAATTGTAACATGATTCACTAAATACATTTTAACGCTAAGTGTACTGCTTATTAATTTACATTTTAAGAGTCCCCTTGTTCTTGCATTATGTGACAATATAAAAAACACAGGCTGATTAGTTTTCACTATTTCTCACATAATTATGAATACCTCAATCAAGTTTCTTCTAGCTCCTTTTTTCTTTCAGGCAAAATACAATAGGGTCCTTAAAATTTTCAGGTTTTACTTTTGACAAGTGGATAAGATTGCCTCATTATCTGAAATATTGCCCTGTACTTCCCTAAGTTGTTACTGGAACTATCAACACCCTATTTAACTGCACAGGCTTGCTTGCTACCCAAGGCATCCAAATAGGTTTAATGGCCACTTATGCTTGTGCGGGGTAATTACCACAATGCCTCCTCGCTTCATTCTGCAAGTCTTCAATTCAACAAGATTTGCAGCCTTGTGCCTGATTTGGAAAACAGCCCAGCTGAAGCCAATGGGTTTCTTCAAATGATTTTGCTTGGTGATAAACTTAAGCTCTGCATTGGAAGAAGGCCTAAATGACTCCACAAAAATGGCAGGCAAGCTTTTGGTGGCCAGTTCTTTGGGGTAGGGGCTTTCTTTTTGCTTGTGATCTTATGGTTGTGATGCAGCTAGTGCTGCTGGCACCAGTACAAATATAATGCTCTGAGAGCATTAGTTTTAGTAAAACCCTGTTTCACCTGCGTTTATACTCCTGCTCCAATGCATTCTTCCCAGCTCCCTGTCTTCCCAGCTCCTATACAGTGTCATTGCTTGCAGGGCTTTCCATAGCCTGCCCACCCCCTTGGCTGTGTCATGCGACTTGTATCCCCCTCCCACGTCCCTAATTCAGCAGCTAAGCAGAGGGAAGATTGTTCTCCAGCAGACCTGCATGGGCGGCCTCAGCAAAGCAGGTAAATGTAGAGCTCACTTTGAAACCTTTCCTTCTACGGTGACATTGATTTGTATCCCTTTCCTCTATCCAGCCCCAATTCTTACAAAGGCATTGGAGTTTCATATCTCTGAAACCTCCTCAAAGGTTTGTTGAAATTAGGCAATGACTTAAAGCTATGCAGGGAAGGAGGTGGGGAAGCAGCAGGCAGAAGGACAATTTCATAAAGCTTGTTTCCTCAGGAAATGAGGATAATAAATAAATAATCAAGAGTCAGGCTGGAGGTCTCTGTGATTATACGAGCAAGATTACTTTACTTTTTTGCCCATGATAACACTCATTGTACGAGCCTTCCTCTGGGCTTCTTAGATGCCTAGAAGTAGCTCCTAAACCTGTCTATCATAAAAATACAGAAGGTAGTTATCCTGGCAACTCTTAGATTTCTCTTTGCTATTTCCATGCTATTTCCTTCCAAACTCCTGTAGCAAGGAAGTTCAGTTATGGGGAGGGGAAATAAACATGGTATGTGCTGCCCAGCAGGCAGGAGAGATTGATGGTTTTTCACACACCTGTGATTCACACTGCAGGTCATGAATGCCACATGCTGGATCAGCAATCTCTCCTCCTCTCTTAACAGAGGCTTATTTTCTTTGGTCCCTGCAGACCCTCTGGGGTGGTAATGAGAAAACATTATTCCTGGCATGATACAGCAGATTGCTGCTGAGGGAATTCCACCATCAGGTTAGAGAAAATGCTCCAGGTGAGAAGGGGCCTACCTGGGGAACCAGCTGTGATGTCCTTCAGGGCAGATGGAGATTCTAGGGCCCCTTCTGCTTTTGGCTTTTTCCCGATTTCAGCCACTCCTGCAAAGGCCTGTGTGGACAGAGCAGGCCAGTTTCTACCATGATGCTTGTTAAAGCTGAAACTCCAACTGTAGCAGCTGGGCTGCTAAGGGCTAAAGCTAAAGCACTGGCCACCCATGATTGTTAAGTAGGTCTTTGCTACTTTGCTCCTCCCTTCTGCTAACACGTTCAGAAGACAGACTGTTTGTGCATGTGTACAAGAGAGATGGACACCCTGAGCTGGACTCTTCCCTGCTGCTGACACCACACTTCTGCCTCAGCAAGATGCTGCCCTGGCAGGAGCTGCCAGCCTTCCAGCAAAGCATCATCCGTCAGGTGGAGCATTAAGCTGCTCACTATGGAAGCCAAGCCTATTAAAATACAATCCATCTCAGGGACATAGTGAGAGACACATTGACCAGTCTCAACATTAAGTGCAGCAGCAGACTTCCTGCACTCAGCATTTCCACCTGAAAACAAGCCTGCTAAATAATTCCTTTGCATGATCCTTAGCCTGCATCCACAGGCCTCCCCTGCCGGTGTGCTTACTGTATCTCCTGGCTGCATCCTTAGTCAATTTTTCCTCTTGTCATGAAAGAAATAAAAGTTTACCAAAGAGATAAATAATTCTGATTAACTACGAAAGGCTGGATCCCAGAGGTGTCCCTGTGGTGCAATTATCCACTCCCCCTTTGCTGTAGCAGAAGAGCATCTCTTTCTATTTCTGTCAGATCATGATACTGCAGTAATTTAGTACTCTGCAGGCAAATACCATGGCTCTGCCTCGCCCACCTCCATCCAACCTACCCTAGTGGCACATCTCACAGCTGGGACCATGGGGCAAAGCATTGTAAGGAATTTCCCCACATTATTTGGTGGACAAACAAGTAACCCCTACCCCGGATTAACCCAGAGAACCCATCCCTGAAGCTGATGAGTCTCTTAAATCCCAGGATATGTACTTACAGACACAGTAGCTAGGTTTCAGCACCTGCATTTTTAGCAATGTTGCTGTGCTGGAGTGGTGCTGCTCACAGCTCTCACTGTGCTCCTGGTCAGCAGCTCTCCAGCAAGCCAAAGGTTTTGTGAACACTAGATAAACACAGCCTGGCTTCCAGTCTCATTTCCTCCATCAGAAGCTGATTGCCTTTTTAACCACACAAAGGCAGCAGTGCTGGATCCTCCAACCTCTCTTATTAGTTGTTAACAAATCTACTGGAGAAAGCTATTACTAATGTCTCTGCTGTAGTGAAAGCTTCATTTGAGGAATAACTTCTCTTCCTGCATGCTCAGATCCTTCTTTTTCTCTTCTTGTCTTTCATAGGAGGTGTGTACACAAATCGGTGGAGCACAGGGCAAGCACTTTCCAAGCCAATATCAGACTGGGAAGTGGCAGGAGAGAGCTGGGGACAGATAAGAAACTTGCCACTCAGCCTGGGAATGGTGCTAGGCGCATCTGGCTATCCTGTTGCAGGGACTTTGGCTGGTGTGAACACAGTTTTCATGTCTTGCTCTGTAACAAGGGAGAAATTTCAGCCATCGTAAGAACACAGATATGGCATTACAGAACCATACTTCAAGCAAGATGAACTTTCCGTTTGTATAGTAAGTGGCTCTGCAAGCACATTGCTACAGAAGATACGTTTACAATGCTGATGCTGGTGTGCTGGTGGTGCTGGGTAGAGATATCAGAGTGACCAGCACTAGTGAAAGTAGCTTGGGTGGCAGAAAAGTCTAGCCACAGAAAAATGCATTTAGAGCATGCTTATTTATCCTGTTTCTTGTAGCAGAGATCTCAGGATCTCACCTGGAAGATACCAGGGCTCTGTGCCCTCAGACACAGGGAACAGCTACCTCTTGTGACAGCATGTATGTGTCTTGAAGGTCCATCAGGAGTGCTACCCATGGCTGTTGCACATCCTACCTGTAGCTCCAAGATTTGGTGATATGGGTTTGATCTTCTATCAAGCTAGACATGCGAGTTCATGCTGTTTCTTCTGTAAGGCTAGACTGTGTTTTCCTTTCACTGGGCCTGAACATGCTCCCTGCATCTCTATTTATTGACACCATTTCTTACAAAATCAAACAGATCTAACAGGATTCATGGAGGGAAATTCAGTGCTATGCTTTAGTGAAAAGGACATTCCTAAAGGAAATTAATTTCAGGGATGTTCTCCATCCCCTTCTCAGATCAGGACGTTCCACCCAGCCCTTACCTCTAGGCTACAGGGTATTCAGGAATTACACTCCCTTACAGCCTCTTCTGGATCTGCTTTCTCTATAAGGAAATATATTTAAATATTCACTGGGAAAGAATAACTCTGTTGTGTAAGCCAGGAGCAACTGGAGTGTCAGTTTCTCCTTCAGTGAGTGTTTGCACAAAGCTCAGGTGAGAAAAACGAAATACAGTATAAAACTGAAAAGCATCAAAAGCATGAAAATACCATATATAGAGGAAGAATAAATAACAGGCTCTGTAGGAGTCATTAGATCAGTCCCATGCCCTACAGTATAAGCCCATGTGGCATCTTTGCCACATCATTTCCCCTTCCCCACCTCTCTGCTAAACCTCATGCAGGCAGAGGCCAAAGCCTGGAGCTCTCCTTTGGCAAGTACTGTCTTGTCTCACCAACACCCTCGTGGGATCCCCCTCATGCTCACTGGTGCCTGATGCTTGAGCAGAACCCTCACACAAGGATGGAGGAGGTCCTTCTCACTCCAGTTTCAGTCACCAGTTTTAGTTAGGATGGCTCCCAAAAAGCCACATTGGGGATCTCCACACTCAAGGACTTCACAGACAAAGCTCTCTTTCCCAGACTTGCTCTGGAAAAAGGTAAAGAGAACTGAAAAAAGGACCCAGTGCAAATGCAGCTGTTCCTCTCTGAAGCTGGAAAAGCATGCCAGGACGCAAAGGAGGAGTGAAGGGGCTGCCCTGGTGTCCACTACAGGGTTGTATCCCTGAAGTGCCCTCAGAGATGGCAGTCCTAGTCTTTCTTAGCTCTTTCAAATTTCCTCATGCTCAACTACATATGTGGGTGTGCTGTCTCTGCATAAAAAACAGGATTAATCTCAGTAAAGATGGTCACAGAGCCAGAATTCAGCCTACAACTTCTTCTTCCATTCTCCCAAAGAAAATGTTTGGAGTTACCTTGGGGCTTTAATTAAAAACCCTTATTAAAAGGTTCAATGCAAATTCAGGAGGAGCAGAGATTCTCTTCCCTCCCCCCCCCAAATGCTTATTCAAGCTTTCAATTTTGGGAAATTTTAATCTTTAAATTTTTTTTGTTCTTTATGCATGTTTAATAGATTTTAGCAAGAATCCCTTTGTCTAATTATTCAGAAAAGTAGGCCGTGTTTTTTCTTTAAAAATCCCACGGACCCCAAACTAACTCTAGAATGTTGTAGGAGGTTAAATTGAATACAATCCTTCTGCCTTGTCTGGATTGGCAGTGCAGCTATTGCTGCTGTACATTTTCCTCCTTTCCAGCATCGTTATTATTTGTTTTTTGTGACGTGGGAGGATCTATCCACCCTACCTAATTCTGAGCGAGGGCTCCACTGTGCTGAGTGTTGTACAGACACAAAAGAAAACCACTGTCCTCACCCCGCGCGGGCAGGGTTTGGAGACAGCCATGAAGGGCTCAGTACCAACAGCTGGAGCACACAGAGCAGCTGCCGCGCCGGAGTCGGGGATCTGGGGGGGTCACAGCACTGATGGCCTTCATGGCATTTTGGAAGAATATAATGTAATGGTAACTGGGGGTTTTAATAGGAACCTGTTGAAAGCTATAGACGAAAGGCTGGACGTGAGCCGGCAATGTGCGCTGGCAGCCCAGAGGGCCAACCGTGTCCTGGGCTGCATCAAGAGAAGCATGGCCAGCAGGTCGAGAGAGGTGATTCTGCCCCTCTACTCTGCTCTGGTGAGACCTC
>Ga0065711_1006261_pt1 | contig 23610 bp, 10 predicted proteins | sample Hoacrofraction12_FD_59098 | JGI IMG/M metagenome (GOLD analysis project Ga0065711, IMG submission 59098) | Hoatzin crop microbial communities from Cojedes, Venezuela - Epithelial fraction 12 v2 (version 2) | ecosystem: Host-associated > Birds > Digestive system > Esophagus > Crop | place...
AAGGAGACTCCACAGCCTCCCTGGGCAGCCTGGGCCAGGGCTCCGTCACCCTCAGAGGGAAGAAGTTCTTCCTCGGGTTCAGCTGGAGCTTCCTCTGCTTCAGTTTGTGCCTGTTGCCCCTTGTCCTGTTCCTGGGCACCACTGAAAAGAGCTTGGCCCCGTCCTCCTGAGACCCACCCTGCAGATATTTGTAAGTATATATCAGGTCCCCTCTCAGCCCTCTCTTCTTCAGGCTGAACAAGCCCAGCTCCCTCAGCCTCTCCTCATAGGAGAGATGCTCCAGTGCCCTCACCATCCCGCTTTGGTCTCCCTGCGCGGGATGTCCTCTCGGGTTGCGATGTCCTCTTCTGGGGCGAGTCTGAATCGATCTGTTGTTCCGTGGGACAGCAGCTGCAGGGGCTGGGAAGGCAGCTTGAGGGAGAAGGGAAAAGCCGATTCTTCTTCAAGACAGAGCTGAAAGTTTTCTTGGTAAACAGATGTTCCTGCAGTGGCTGCTTTCTGCCGATACAGTCAGTTATCAGCCTGTAAAGGCCAGTGGGTTCAAGCAAAGCGATGCCTGATACGTTTTAACAGGTGCCAGGGCAAGCTTTTCCACTTCACACGCTTCAACCAAAGTAAAATTTCAGTTGTAAATCGAAATGGCCATTTTCCCCCTATCAGGAAAGGCAGAATTTCCCATTAGCAGCTGCCAGGCTGCCGCGAAGGCTGACACTGACTTTGCTTTCCAGGTGGGGAGTGTTATTGTTTCAAATGCCCCTTTTAGAGACCTCTTCCACAGAGCCCTGGGATGTGGAAAGACACTGGAAACTATTTTGAATCCTTACAACAGGTGGTTAGAGTCAAACTGCACTACATAAAAGTTGTAGTCTTTCCAAGATTTCCATTTTAGCTGCGTGAATTATTTCTTACTTAGCTAGATAGGAGCCTCAGTAAGTTGCACTCAATTTTTATATGCTTTCTGTAATAAGCAGCCAGGGCAAGTGTTTTTTCTGTTCTTTCTGCTTCAAAATGCATATGAGCAAACAAACATCTAATCTAATACGCAGTAGCAGCACAACAACCAGATGCCTTGTTTATGCTTTAAAGTATTTTTGTTCAAGCCCATACACAAAAGTCCTTTCCACTTCTGAGATGTTCAACTTGCACTTACTGCAGTTAAAGGATTCCTTACGACAGAGCTGGGTGAGCCATCGTGTCACGCAGCTAGATACAGACTCTGTTATCAAGGCCTCACGTGAACTTTCTTCTTGAAATGGAATCAGTATCAGTTTCTTTCATGGCCTGATGCGATACTGTATGAATTGCTAAGGTCTGCTCCCACGCCTGTTGTCTGTCTTCCTCTGGAGGGGGCCAGGCTTGGGCCCCAAGACCCAGTAAGACCACAAGTATTGCCTAGCAGCTGAGCTAAGGATGCCTCCCAGCTCTGCAGTGTCAGAATGGCCTGAAGCCTTTCCATTCCTATTTCTGAAGTGTAACGAGTAGACATCAGAAACTGTCGCATGCAGAAGTTTCATGGCTCTCTCTAGCAGTGTCCGCTGTCAGTTCTGAAACCCCGAAAGCCCAAGTCTGAAATCCTTGTCAAAAAAAGAGTTTTACTTCTATATACGAGTAGTAGTTCACATAGCAATGCCTTCACGGAATATTTTCAGCTCCTGCAGATCTTCCCTGCTGCAGTCAGCGTGGAGTCATACTGACGCTATTTTTTCCAGTGGTGGGAGGTAGAAGGCCTAAGGAAAATGGTCAAATACTGCTAATAACAAGAACCTACTAAAATTAATTTTGTGTTACTACTACCAGTACTAAATGGAGAAATTAACTGAATGGCATGAATGGAACAGAACAGACTTTAGCAACAGAAGGTAAATAATGCCGTGTTTTACATAAGCATCAAATATTTGACAGTTTTACAGCTGGCTTGTTATTTCCAACAACTGTTGCACTGGGATAACAAGCATTTGCTCTTTCCATTCCTGGCTTTCTTACATCCTCAGAACAGCTCACGCCTGGAGGATATGCTAAGAAACTGTGGCTTTGTATTAATTCCACTTGGGCATCTGAAAGGTTATTTATTTATTCAGCTATCACAGCAGAACCCAGACGTTTATTTAAGCAGCTCACCAGAAACAATACGAGGCTGCCCATTAAGGTAGGGGCTCATATTGGCTTCAGTGGGCTGATTTCACACATCATAACCAGACAGGACTAATGTTTTTTGTGCTCGCCCTGGAGAGGGTAGGCACCTTCTGCCCTACTTAACCTCTAACCCACAGTATAAAAGTTACATGAGATCCACGGCTGTAGGTAGTCTTTTATTATTAACTCTAGTAGTGCATGGGGACCCTCATGGAAATGAATCCCCATTGACAGTAGTGCCTGTCTCAAAAAACACGCAGTGTAAGTACTCCAAAATGTACAGAAGGACAAAGTCAAGAGGGGTTGTATCACCGTTGTCATCAGGGAACTGCGGCACAGGAGTTTAATTGACCCAACTTCATGGCTAAGCCAGGTGTCAAGCCCCAACCTTTCAGCCCACCGAGTTACTCAACCACAAAGGCAGCCTGCGTCCCTGGAGGGCTGGATAAACCCAGACAATCCTAATCCTCAGCTCCGGTTGCTTTAGTGCTACTCCACAGTCTTACATACGGATGGAAATTTGTGGTAGCTTCACGGTACCTTTGTCTAGACTAAGATTTAGGTAGATAATACTGAAAATATATTATATGACACATTTTAAAGAGGGCTTGACGAGGCACTGCATATGTTAATATATGCTGAACTAGTCAAGGGAAAGATTAGGGAAGCATCACTTTTAATGTGAACTGAGCCTACGTTAAAGTATATACCCTGCCTACACTAGATTTTTTTTTGCTCATGCTAGAACAGACTGGCTAACCAATTCTAGCGGAGCTGAAGTCAGTGGAGTTATGGGAGCACTGTAAAGTGATAGAAAAATGATCAGGTAGAAAATTAGGCAAAATATTACTTCATTAATGAATAACAAAATACTCCGTGGGATTTTACTAATCCTTAAAACATAGATCAGCTACCTTGACACTAAGAAAATCATGAGAAGTCTGAGACAAAATAGGCATCTTTTCAGAAAAGTCCTGGAAACAAACACTTAAATTGTTAGAATGCTTCTTAGACCATAGCTACACCACCTACAGTTATATACCCTATAAAAAAGCTATACCTACACTTCCATGATGAACAGGAAGCATCCATAAAAGTGGTAACAGCTGCTTAAAATTCCTATTTTTATTCAAATTGTTTTATCCATGAATTCTGTATGCAACTACAGCTTGCTACGTTTGACTATTCCTAACAGCAATTAATAATACTCCTTTAAAAAAAGAGCAAAAGGCGAACCAGTTTCCAGATAGAGAAAGCATTTATTCTTTGTATACCTAAGACTCCCAGAGGGAGATTTGGGTGTTCCAGGAATGTAGGGTGGGGTGGACTGCAGCTTCCCTTCAGCCCGTGATATTAGATTAGCCCCGAATTACTGTTTCTGCTGCCATTTTTAGTGATTTGGTATCAGCAGCTACAGACTCTTCGGAGATAAGGCAAGGGCATGTAGGCTCTGAAGGGTTCTCATTCTGGTGCAGGACTATATCAGTCTGGCAGCTGTTGCTTTGATTGAAAAGGTATGCTGACAGTTCAGGGCACGCTTCGACAAATGGCACCAGCTTCTGAAAAATGTACTTCCAACAGAACTGCCCCCAAAAGACTGTTTGTTGAAGGATTTCAGTGTCACCATGCCTGACGTTCGCGATGAAACCTGAGTTTTTACAGTGTGAAATGAAATCACATCAAAATGTTTTCAGAAAATATATTTGGGGAGATATAAGAAGCACGAAGCCATTACCGTAAGGATCTGTTGACATACATAATCTATAGCACTGACAAATTATTGCTGGTATTAACCAACAGTTCCTGAGTGTATATTATTTATACTGGAGAAGATGTCTTGCAGAAGACCGATAAGATGATAGCTAAAGTGCAGATGACTCTGAGACCTGAAGTTCATAACTAGTCCCCACTTTCTGGGACACTAATGCTGGTTCTGGACAGCAGAAAAATTGAGATCCAGACCAGACACTCCTAACGAGTCTGGGAGTCATTAAATCGAAGTGCAACTCTCAGACCATCACAGCACTATACATGTAATAATGATTTTAAAACTCAGAAGAAACCATTATTTCAGCTAAATTTTCCCATGGGCCATGTTCTCCATTACCTTGTCCCTTGTGTGGTCATTTTATTTAATGGGAAAAGCATATAAGACTCTGTTGTTCTCACTGATAGTGTTTCACGCTCACTGTAATTTAAATATGACTGCACAGGGTACAGGGTAAGAGGGAAAGAGACCCAGCATAGCTAGAATTTTGTGCAGAGAGAAGATGCTCATTGATTTCCTACTTTCTGCCCCTGGATGCTCTGCTCGCTTCATGCTCTTGTCTCCCCACCAAAACCCTGTGATTCACATCCATACTGTTTTGCAACACAGGAAAAACATTGTTAGAGTGTTTTGACTTGTGTCGTTAACCAGAGAGCCTGGGAGCTGACTCAAGTACTCCAGTCTGCCTACTCATAACAGCACTGCTGGAGCTAGACGTGGTATCGTTAAAGATCTGTATATATAGCAAGTTTAAACTATCACAGAATGGGTTGGAAGGGACCTTATAGATCATCTGGTTCCAACCCCCCTGCCATGGGTGGGGACACCTTCCACCAGCCCAGGCTGCTCAAAGCCCCGTCCAACCTGGCCTTGAACACTGCCAGGAAGGGTGCAGCCACAGCTTCTCTGGGCAACCTGCTCCAGGGCCTCGCCGCCCTCAGAGTAGAATTTCTTATATCTAATCTAAAACCACCCTCTTTTAGTTTAAAGCCATTACCCTTGTCCTATCATTACATGCCCTTGTAAAAAGTCTCCTCTATTAGGACCTACTACCATTCCTTCACAACAGCAGCACATGCCATCCTAATCAGGGGCGGGCAGCCATGTCTTTCATCTTGTTTTGACTTTTTAAAAATGATACGCACGTTATTTATGCTTTTTGTTGTTCTGGGTATGGGTGGCAACCTTAGAGCAACCTCGAGCTAGGTATACCTGTTGCACGGCCTGCTGCTGGGAAAGCCCTGGGGCTGGCAGCAGCCTTCCAAAATCCCCAGGAAAAACCCTACACACGCTTGGTCCGTACAGGCAGAGAGGGTGACCCAGGGTTCTCCCTTCCAGGGCGACCAAACCCGTCACCATCAAAGGATGCAGAGCTCATCTGCCCTGGGCAGGCTTTGTAGGCAGCCCCTCTGAGATTGAGTTCAGGCTGGTTTCAGGGGGAGAAGGGATGGCTGCTGTGGGGTCACAGAAGTAACCTGGGGGTAAAAGCAGTCCCAGAAGCAGCGTTACCAAACAGAGCATCAGGATCCTGGCAGCTAAAGGTGGGCTTCTCCAAGCCACAAAGGCAGTCAGAAGTGGGGATGCCAACTAAACTGAGTTCTGGAATCCCCAGCTAGTTTCCTTTCTGGTAAAAAAAAAAAAAAAAAAGTATTTTCTATTTTAAGTAATTTAATTACTGTGGTAGTACTTATCACTATATTCTGAACTTTTGAATTTATTTCACCCAGAACTATTAGGTAGTCACTGAATAGGCAGTTGAGGTAACAAATTCAGATTAAAACTTTGGGGTTTTTCCCCTCAATGTGCTGACATCATCAATTCCAGAATGATTTTGACTCAGTATACTTCCACATGGTGCTCGGTGAATGCAGACAGTGCACACGCAGGAAGTTAGCACGGTTTTGCCAAGATATGGCTATTTGTTAAGTAACTTATGGTAACATAACTGGGTTTAGTTGTATCTCCAAATCCTAACTTTCTGTGAGGAGTTTTGCAGGCCGGCGGTACTCGCCCCACCTTCAGTCCTTCAAGCGTAGGCTTAGCAAAGACTGTCCCGCTGAGTCTCTCAGGGTGCCAGAAGGGAAGACAGGGCAACTGTTCACAGGCTTGAAATAACATTTTTCAACTTAGGGAGTTGACTTGTGCCGGGTATAACTTTGTAGAGAATATATGAGTTAGGAATCAGAGGTTAAGATACATGGAAAAAAAGAGATGTTTGTGTTTTGAGTTAGTTCTGTACAGCCACGGTTGTGCATGAAGAAGGAGGAAGTATTGATTTGCTTGTATACAATTGCAGGAGATTTACTGTAAAACTGATGCAATTATGTGGCTGAAATAACCTGTTAGCAATTAGGATTTTGAGTAGGATAAGTAAAGAAGAACACGAAAATGGGACTTGATTAATCCCAGAAAATTCCCAGAGCGTATCACATGTCCTTATATCCAGTGCTTTACACTGGAATGCTCGGTGCCTGCGGGTACTGCTGCTGCGAGGGACAGGCAGACCGCCCTGTTTGCTCATCACAGGATCGTGCCTTCATTGCCTGCACACACAGAGTTCCCAGAGTCACTGGGAAGCTAAAAATATCTCACAGGATAGATGCGAGTCTTCTGAGGGTGACTGAAGATTCTGTTTTCCAAGATAGTGTTTGAAATGCATAGAAGAATCCATTAAACATTTAATTTCAGCCAAGTACAGATGAATATGAATTAAGAGTGTGCCTGAATTAAATACTGTTTTATGTTAAAGCTACTGATGAATTAATATTTATATTCTATTAAATATATAACTTCAAACCATTTTTTTCTGCAAAAATTGACGTCACAAACTTAGTAGTTCCTGTTGTTGAAGCATGGCAAAAAGTCAAGGTTGACTCAAGATCAGAAATGTTGTAAAATGAATGCGAGAATTTTTCTTTGAACTTAAGGCTTGAAGCCATGAAATGTTTCTCCAAGGGCTAAAAATTTTGTGATGAAAGCTGATGTTCCCACTTAAGACCATGATTCCTAGATGTGAGGCTGTAAAAGAGAAACATGAGCTAGAAGGGGGCTGGTGGGTGCGTAAGCCTGGCACGGGGTGAGATTCAGAGTCTGCTTTGGTCGGTAGGTTCAGGCACCCGAGTCCTCCAGAGCAACTCGAAGTTTACTCTGAGGAAACACCTGAGCATCAGCTCCCACTGGTGCCTCCAGGGAAGAAGTTAAAGGAATGTTAAAGAGTCCTGGTCATGCACAGAGTTCAGGTTGGTGCCCGATTCGGTGCCCAGTGGGTCTTGTCTTTGTAACAAAACCTGCCTGATGAGCTTGGATGCCGGGGAGTTCGATAGCCAGAAACTGGCATTTTTCCATCAGTGGTTTCATTGTCATCAACAGTATGGATTTACCAACAATATGGTGATGAAACTTAAGAGGTTTCTTTATCCAGAAAGTGGAAGGTAGGAGAGGGTCGCCCATCCGTACGATGGCTCAGGCAAAGCTCCTGCTGACTACAGAGCGAGTGGTGGCTCCTTCCCTTGGAAACAAGGGGCTTCCACAGGATTGCCACCGAAAAGTCCGAAAGCAGCAGTGGAAGGATGAATTCTGCTGGCTAACAACTAGGTGCATAGTCCATGAAAGAGGAGAGTGTTGTGGTCCGCATCTGCCCTTCATGTTTCTGTGCCCCAGTTCCCTGAGCTAAGTTAAGTCAGGCAGATCAGAGTTTGCCTGCAGGACTTGCATGTGTTTGGGGATTACCAATATGTACAGCCACATTTTCAATTTTTACCTGTAACATTTATCATGTTGGGACCCTCGTCTTGGTGAGGTGTCTCAGATATTTTAATATAGTGAACATTTTTACCCTGCTCTAAACATACAAACTGTTGTTGAGCCATCACTGCTTCGCTGCTGACTATGGACTGCTAAGCCCTTGATACTGTCCATGGCTTGAAGACCTACAGAATGTTCTCATGAAACGATCATTTCCAGAGATAAAGTAGGTAAAAACAAAGCTATATTGCTGATTTTTTAGAAAAAATATAATCAATTTTCAGTGCAAACATTCAAAGGTATAATGAAAAGCTGCTGTAACAACAATTCTCCCCGTGTAACTGCTGTTACGGGGTTGAATATGCCATTTGTAAGGTTTAAATTGCTTTTGCAGTCAAGTGTTGTAATCCATTAGTGATAAGAAAAGGTATTTGTCTATCGGTTGTGGTTAACTACATTCCTTGTATTAGAAACAATTTAGTCTTTTACGTGAACCCAGTGCAGGAAATTGTTTAGAGAGAGTCTGGCTGCAGAGCTGGAAAAAGAGAGTAGTTAGTGCTCCCTTCCCCCAGCAGCCATGTGATGGATAACTGAGCACTGACAGCTCACAACTTAACCTTTAAGAGCGTTGCACAGAACAGCACTACATGCTTTTACTCAAAGGATTTCAACTGCCTCACTCGGCAACTCCTAAGTAAAGTTGTGTCGGAAAAAGTCATGCTTTTCAACTCTTTCTGGGATTTTTCTCTTTAAACAGTGATGTTTCTTCTTTTCTCTGTTAAATAATGTTAATTGATTGTAATTTTTTTTAGATATCGTTACTCTCACAACAAATAAATCCTAAGTCTCTGGACAAATGGAAGAAAACTTTTAAGATTTGGTTCTTGTAAATGGGAATTGCAATCTCTGTAAGCTTTCAGATCAGATTTGCTACCAACCATATTGCTTTCCTTTGGGTTCTGGAACAGCGCTTGCTAAATATTATCAGCTTTGCATGTTTGGCTAAACACGAGTGGTGAATCAGTACACTTCCTAGGGTTTCTTTTTCCTCTATAAAGATGCTGACAAATGTTGCAGCAGACCTCTGACATACGATCTAACACATGAAAGCACAATGCATATTACATATCACAGACTCATTGAAATCAGAGATAGGGAAGACGTATCAGATGGTAACATCAACCCCCATACTGGCACTGAACCGGTATACTAACAGTCTTGGCCGCTACCTGCTATCCGGCTTATTAACATCCCATAGCAGAACGCAGAATCATAAATTATTTTAGGATCTGTAATACACTACACATGTACAAAGCAAGATTTTTTTCGAAGTATTCTAATGGAATTCAAAAGCACTGCAGCCATACGTGTGTCTGATTGTAGTGCAGCCATCTCCTGTTTATGACCACCAATAAGTTTCGTTTTGTGCAGGAGCTGGTCTCGGAGGAAAGCAGGGTCAGCAGGCTGTTAGAGGCTGGTCTCAGCCTCTCCTGAAACCCCAAAGCAGCCTTCCTGTGGGACTGAGGAGCCCCGGCTGTTCCACCAAATCCAAGATGTGTCTACAAAGCTTAGCACCGAGACAAAAGCTGGAGACATTGGGTTGGACACCACCTGATATTACACGTAGGATCCCTGTATTCTACTGTTAAAGATCATCCTTGCTGAGTACGAGGTTTTTAGATTTCCAGAGGCCCACTGTTTGCTGGCAGTCTTTACATGGTCCTGTAAAACACCTGAATTCCATTTTTGGCAGAGGAATTGGAATATGAATATTGCAGATGAGTCAGCTTTCCCACCTAATCTATTTGGCAGGAGGAGCTCCGAACTACAAGGAAGGCTGGCTAAACCCCCAGAGAAGGACGGTCTGCCGTCTTAGGAAAGCCAGCAGTGAACGAGGAGACTCAGCAAAATGCATTACCTAGGGTTGACTTGTTTATCAGGAGTGCTGCAGAACTTCAGCTACCGATTTCTGAAAAAGAGCGTGGAGTCCATGCCAGGACCACGTCTTCCTGACAAAGGCTAGGCGTCTAGCCACGCGGCGAGAGCACATTCTTCACAGCAAGCAATCATAGAAATACCAGATTCTTTCTTGTGGAAAGTGTTTGGACATCACACGTCATCGTTAACATGAATATTTCCTGCTACCCCACTGCCAGGGTGCTCCCAGCAAAGCCTGCATGAAGGAGCCAGGCGTTCGGCGACGCTGGTGCTTGCAGCTGAGTGGGAGGGCACTAATGCCCCAGCGTCTGAGCGGGTCAGGTTTCTCTTATGGTTTTAATCTGCATTCATCTGACAGTGATTCCGGCTTGTTTTCATTGAGCATAACCACATGTTCAGTTTTCAACAACACATGAAAAAGTAAGGGCACTGTTCGCAAGCCGAAATGCCTTAACCGAGAGCGAAAGGATAATGCTGCATCTGCACCGCCATTCATTATTTATCTTCAAAGCCTGGGTTAGATTTACGGCATCTGTCAATCATCTCCAAGCACTTACTCCATTTCTTTCCCCTCTCTGTAAATCACATCCATCAAATCTGCTGTCAGGCAGATAGTAAAAGGTCTCTCCCCCCTAAAGGGCCTCTCCAGCTGAAAGCAAAACAAGCACCTGATAATCCACTGGAAACCCTGCGGGGTATAAATATACCTGCAGTATATCAGGTCAAAATAACCACGGGGGATCTAAAGGTTGGACACCAGGGTGCTCTGCCCAGCCAAGTCCAGTTCACATGAGCGTGCCTTCTCATATGGCTCAAGTTCTCCCCAAATGGGAACAGTTTATCCAGTCCCTTAAAACTTAATTCCACCCCCCAACATTTACTTTCCCTTTTTGCTGCAGGCAACGCAGTAAAATGCTTATCCAGTGTCTGCTCAACGTGCAGCTGAGATTTCTGCTCTGGTTTCAGGCAGTCTCTGCCTCCACAGCCATAAAATAATCATAAACATAGCTTTGTCCTGGCGTGGAAGGTCCAAACTCTGTGGGACGATCCTCGCTGCCTGCTAAGCCCCATGCAAGTTCACAAATATTTGACGATTTACATTCTACTTTGGATTACATCTTTTTTTTTTCTTGCATCCAGTTTCACATAGAAAGGGTGACTGGAATTAGATGCTCGGAGCTCACCTGACAGATAAATCACCTCCAAGCTAGTTCCGTTTTTGGCCATAAAGTTGTACGAAATAGTAGCTACAGGAGGGCAGACTTCAGGCTCCATGTTGTAAACACTGTCAGATGCAGAAAATAGTTTCTGGATTTTATACAAGGTATTGGACTATCAAGATGTGATTACAAGGCATACATTTTTCTAGACGCCTATTTATATGCGGCTAAACACTGCTTTTAATTCATGAAGCTCCTCTTTTATATAAAATGCAGTTTGGCAAGTTTTAGCACTTAGTTAACTAATTCCCACCAGAAATACTAAAGCGTGGTTTCCATTTATAGCAAAAAGGATTAAGCAGATTTAGAAATACAGTATGTTGACAGTACTATTTAAAAAAAGCATATGGACAATTTGCTCCTTTCTTCATGACAAAAATGAGTGGTAACCATCAAGTGCTGTGCATCAGAATGCTAGCAGCTCCTTTTCGTAAAGAGCAGCGTGATCTTTTCCAGTTGTAAAATCGAATCCAAAGCAGCCGGATTTATTGTTCTTTGCTATCCTCAAAAGGCGTGGAGGCATCTACGCAGCCCTTTCTAGGCAAAGTTAGTGTAAAACTCTGCATGCAGTTTTACAGAACATGACTTTGATTGGTACAATAGTTCACAGCACTGGATATTGTTTAATTGCAAGTATTTGGTGATGATTTTCTATTAATTGCCAAAGTTTATGCTAGTGTAACTCCAAGCTTCAAGAGATCCATGACAATAAAACTAATGCAAAAGGAGGGGAATTATGTTTTGTTTGTTATGAGCATATGTCTTGTTGGAACCTCTATAATTAAATATTCTGTTTGTGCTTTACAGAGAAGCGTCTCTCATAATTCTGCAGTAGAATAGAAACAATTACAGAATAAAAGATGCATGTCTTTATACTTAAAAATATATACACATACAAACACAGCATGCCCTTATAGAGCTAAAGGGTTTATACAAAATCGGTTTGGTTTTTTAAAATCCACAGATAATGTATGACTCAGTAAAAAAAGACAGCACAGTATTTGATGACTACCTAGGCCCCATTTTCTGCCACTTTTATTGATGTTGAGCAGCTTCTGACTCTGATTATCCCCCACCAACTTTTATTAGGTTGGAAATAGATATAGCTACTGAAGTCAGTGATAGAGGATTTGTTAACGATCCTAGGCAATAGCTTAGCCTATGAAAAGTCCTAATTACCCAGCAAGTATAGAAAGGTTCTTACTAGACACAGGCATTGAGCTTTTCCTTGAAGTACTGGGAGAATAACTGACTGGCATCATCCAGCAAAGTAACAAACCCTCAGGTAAAAACACATCTCTGGTAGAGAAGCTGATCAGTTATTCCCCGATTCTCCTCCAAGAATGTTACAGCAGCTCTGCGGTGCGATAGCAGAACTGTACCGTTGGCTCTGCCGGTGCCTCCTGCTCATCCTCCCGGCCAGAGACGGGCGAGCAAAGCGCAGCACAGCCCATGCCCAGCCGCCATACGGATGCGGTAACGTGAAGGGAAAGCTGCCGCTGTCACAGTGGGCAGCGGGCGTTGGTCACGTTCATCCTTCTGGGCTGTCACCTGCCAAAGGATGCAGGCTGTAATACAGCTCAGGAGTCTCTACAGCCACCAAGAAGGTGGTGTCGGAGCAGGACATGATGCTGCCTATCCTTCTCCTTAGACATTTATATTGGTCTCAGATACCTGCACAATTTTGTGTTCACAGAGCCCTAGAAAAATATCGATCCTGTGGTACAGGAGAGTAAAGGGAAGAGGTGGGAAGACCCATGAGCAAATCCACATAGCAAGTCCTGCCCTCCAGTGCAGGGAATTCTTTCCAGTCCAGCGTGAACAGCAATATTTCGTATTTACAGTAAGTGCACTGAACTGGGAAATGCAAACCCTCTGACTTCCAACAAGCAGGGACTGAAGTGATTTTCAGCTGAAGTCACTGAAACTTTGTGTGCCTGCAAGATCTGATATTCAGCTCAATCTGCAGTCACTCTCTTTATCCATTTGCTGACTGCAGTATATTAGAGTGAATGAGTAACACCGTGATATTTTCTTACAAATATGCTAGACTAATGCCATGAATACTTTTGTTAATGATCCAGAACATTCACAGCCTGTTTTAATAATTTCTTCTCTTTTTTACGTCTCAACTATTATTAAAATAAGCAAAAGTTACCAAAAAGTGTAGGGACCAAAGCTGAAGCATGAAAAAGCAATACACTAGCATAAAAGATTGCAAACAGCAGCAGCCCTCTCCGAGCAACTGTTTGCTCTCAGCAACACCATCCAAAGAAAAAAATTGGTTCACAACAGTGTAGTGATTCATGAAAATCCCAGCTGCATCTGCAGCCCCCGAGTCACCGGGCAGGTGGCACCGAGCCGTCAGGCTGGATGCACAGAAGCATGGCAGAGCATTGCAGGAAAGCGATGTTCTAAATGGAGCGGTCCAAGGTGGGTTTTGTTGAGCCGCAGGTGTAGAGGATTTTAGAACTGTGCTGACCAAAAAATACATAGCTGTTTTGTAGCTGCGCCTCTGATAGGGAGGTCTAACGAGAAGTAACTGAGGGCAGAAGGAAAGTTACACAACAAAGCTCCCAGGTTTCTCAGTCTTGTTACATGCTGCAAATTATGGTAATATTTAACGAGTATCAAAATCTGGAAGTACTAAAGCAAATAAAGAAAATACATTAGAAAAAAATTAATCCAGACAGGTGTATGCCAAAATAATTCAAGCCCTTCCTTGCTAGCAAATATCAAATGAAGATAATTTACATTCCCCTTCAGCAAAGCCATCAGGTGCTTCACCCTGTAGAAGCAGCCAGCTGGAGAAACATCTCCAGTACACAAATGCTGTGCACCCCAAGCGTTCCGTGGAACTAGCACCTGAACAGCAATGAGCTTGCTAATGTTTGCACTCCCTGCTTCTCATGGCAGACCATAACATGAGGCGAGTTTAGGTCTGTATTACTGAAAATTAGTCTGGTTACTGTGAAGCTCCAGAGTCCCTCAAATACTTGCATGATCATCCCTAGATAAGCCAGCTATTTACCACCAGTTAGATTACATTAACTTTTAAATATATATATATAAAAAATACATGTGTGTATATACATCTTCAACACAATTTTCAGAACCACGTTTTATGATTTAGTACTTTCCCAAAATAGACGTATACATCCGCAGACTTGAAATATGTTACCCTTAGGAGTTTTAAAAAAATACATATAATCATGCCACATTTTTGAGAAAAAGCCCTTCCTATTCTGGAGTCTTATTGCACTCAACTGTGTTATGGATACATCAGTGTCTCCAGGGCTAAACGCACCGAAATAATTGTAATCCAATTGTGCTGAAGTATTTAAGGGAGTTTGTTGCTGTAAGAACGTTCCATTTGACTCCACTGAGACACACAGCCAGAATGCTGTCAGAAATCAGAGTTGTGGCTTTTAGCCAGCTTCTGTGGAAGGCAACGGCCAGGCTGTCATCTGGTTCAGCTGGGCTGGGACCCGACTCTGCATTGCTCTACCTGCTTCGCGTAACAATGGCTTGTTAGCGTTAAATAAAAGGAGTTACCAACTGCAGTAGCATTTTACACAAGGTGTATGGGTAGATGCAGCAGTAAGTTGGTTTACTCTGCCAGGTGGATCGCAGAGAGCAGCAACGAATGCCATATTTCAGTCTTAGCTTTCACTGATGCCATATTTCAGTCTTAGCTTTCATCAGCTGCCCAACATACTCTGCTTTCCACCTCGCTCTTACCACCTAGGTAGTATTCCGTCCTCCTGTTGGCTGAACATACTCCCTGTGTTATTATTTGTTATTAATTTTGAAATGTGTAAACACAATTTTCATGATTTTACGCAAGTCATTTCAGGTTTTCAAAATTTTGAGATTTGGAGAAATTCTGATTAACTGTTCCAGTGTATGAAGCTCTCAGTCACGTAATGCAAATCAGGACTTTCATTTTAAGTTATTCACATGCATAGCAAATATATGGCCTGAATCTGAGAAAACAGCTGCGTGTTTTTAAACATTATTGATGATAATCACTGCAGCTGTCTCCCCTGGGACCCTGAGCACAGAAACCTCTCTCAGATGCTTTTTACAAGTCCACTTAGTTTCTTGAGCCAGTAGAGTCATCCGGGGGGCACAGGTCTGGCTCTTGCAGGGTACGTACTTGCAGACTTAGCTGCAGCATACTTGCTGTGTCAGAATGACGACCTTCAAAACTGAAGTTTGAGGAATGGGTTTACTAAATCTCACAGGTAAACACACCAGCTTTAGCACATGAGATGGTATCTATGCTACTGTCGCTATTTGTTGATCATGGTAGGCTGTTAAAAGTCATGATACTTCACACCTTTTCAACCAGGGCATAATTTCACATGTTTAAGTAGTTCCAGAGAGCTTTCAGAAGAACCCAGTTCTGCTGCTTAGTTTATGCAGCCGCTGATTTTAATGAGACCGTTGACAAAGCTAAGCACGTGCACCAGCATAACCTTAGACTGTCATAAACCATATTTGGAAGTTGCTGCTAGGTGTTGATGTTGACTAACATGCTAGGTGTTCGCACAACGCAGTAATCTGAGGAATGCAGACCCTGATTTGTGTTTCTGGTGTCTACCTGTAAATGTTTTTGCTTCTGGCATCCGTAAGGCTATAGAAGACTAACCCCCATGTCTGGCACAGGGTCAGAGAAGAGTCAGAAGAATGGAGTCCTGTTCTTACACAAAAGCCCTCTCTGTCCATGGCTCAAAGGAGTAGACCACACTTAGATGGATAGAGCAATGATATATAAGTGTACATTTTCAGCCTTTAATTATTAATCTCCTGGGTTTTGGTTATTTCATTTTCTGAAAGTATTTTGTTTCATTTTTGGCCCAACGGCAAACTAAGAAAAAGATGTACAGAAAAAGCACATTTATGCATGGCAGCTGTTAAACCTTCCTGCAGAGCCTGCTGGTTGTGTATCTCACAGCACCAGCTATCTTCTGATAAAGGGAGTCGCTCTGATTTCGGTGGAAGGCCGTGGCTGATTTACAGTAGGTGACGACGTGGCCTGCAATTCCAGCCTCAAGAGAGCAGTGGGTTTTCTTTGGTAATGACAGGTATTTCTAATGAGTAGCCTGTATCAGTGGAAGAATGAATGGGACAACTAGGATTTGATTCCTGACTAATAATAGGAATTAAGAGGGGAAGGGGACCCTATTAGTGAGATTTTTATAAAGTTAAAATTGTAAACAGCAAGGGAAAATCTACAGTAAAAACACAAGTGAATACAAAAGCTAATCCTTTTGTCCTATGGCAATGAAGTGCTTTCTAAGTAGTGATACAAGGCACTCAGGCGATTTGAAAGCTTCTACCATAGCTAATATTTGAGCATTACGTCCTGAAACTTTTCAGATGAAGTCCTGCTTTCAGTATTCGCCTCTGCTAATAGAAATCGAGGATAAATTGTGACCACACGGTCAGTCTTACTCCTGAAGTCAGAGCGAGGGAACACACTGATGGAAATCAGCTCAGAAATATTCAGTGAAAGATTTCCAGATTTCCTAACCCAAGGCTGGTGCTCCGGTTCCAAGAAAAGATAATGCAAATTTTATAAATGCAAACCAGCTGCCTTTTTTAAATCAGCATATTTTCTTTCAGAAATGGGCCAGAAAGCTCAGCATACTGAAAAATGAGTTTGCATTGTTAGTTTTGAAACAACTGTGGTTTATCTATAGTGAACTAGTTATTTAGAAATCATCGCAGCTTAAGGTTTAAATTAAAATCTTTTGAAATTACACTTTGAAAGCTCCGTTGGATAGTACTGTGTGCTGTCCTGAATAACGCACATGTAGTTGTGTATGTTCTAACAAAAACCACTAACACTTCCTTGACATGTCAGTTATTTTTCTTTCAGTATCTAAACCACGTAAGATAATCCCGTTAGAAAATTTAACCGCCATCATTAAGCATAACGCGCTTTGCCGCCTTCCTCTTCTCATTTCTGGGGTACAGACTGCATAATGCGAAAAAGCACATTTTCCACTGATGGTTGTCCCCTATCTCCTGCATTGGTTTGTTTTCCAAATTTTTTTAATGTATGTGGCCATCTTCACAGCCCGAAGGATGCCCTCTAGTCCGTCCCTGCACGTGCTGGTAGCAGGGAAGCTTGGAACCCCGACGCTGCTCCGCACAAATCTGAGCACTCCACCCAGCTTGCCATTCAGCTCTTGGCTTTTCCGCTGCTGGCGCCGGGTCACATATTTTCTGATGCAAGATACTGTTTGTAATCAAAATCTGTATCTTATTTGACTTAAGGCAAACAGCCAAGTTGGCAATTTTTGTGCACTGTTTTAGACAGATTTGTAGTTGTGCCCTAGGTTCCTTGCGTTTCCCTGCTGCTAGCCACCGTACGTGTACTCCAGCCAAACCTCTTGCTGGGTTTGTATTGGTCCACAACAGGGGAAAGGGAGTAATTCTAACCTTTCAAAAGATTTAAAACCAAGATATATTGACTTGTTCAGGGTGATACAAGTAGTCTGTGATAGACTTGGAAAGTAAGCCCAGCTCTCTCAAATCCTATCCCAGCATGGCAAGCTTATGAACACAGAGTATTTGCAGTGTAGCTTGTTCTGAAAATAGAGTTCTCTTATGTTTTGTGTATTCCTGTGATTGATGAGAGCTGTTGGCTCTAGTAGCTGTCATCATAGACAGTTGGCTTGGTTGTTAGGAAAGTTCATTGGCTACCCTTATGCAGAGGTCAGGAGAAGCGGGGATGAGCCCAAGAAATTTTACTTTGGGTTTGAGCGAACAAAGAGAAGGTGTCCGAATGATGTTAAACAGCAAAATGCACGGTGTTAAAGAATACACACTGAATCAAGGTTGATCGAACCAGAGTTTTAAGAAGTGGAAAAATTCATTGAAACGTAGCTCCTTGTTCACACCAGTGGAAGAGCTTAGCCCACCCTGTCTTTCCACCTTTTCAAGAAAATAGTTGAACAATTGATACTATTTTATAGCAAAAATAAAATATAAAGGAGTAATTCTTAAAGCCTTTGTTACTGCCTTTCTCCACACCTCTAAGAGCTGCTGTAGTGAATTATTTATAAAATGTTATTTTATGTTTCCTGACCTAAATGGCTGCATAGTCTTAGTGTTACTACACTGCAATTTGTTACACGGTCACCAGCCATATTACAGTGGTATGAAAAGTGCCATCAGAATGTAGTAAAGCACAACCAACACCGGTTGAATGAAAAGAATGAAAATAGAAGCGGTGGTGTTATTTTTAATAATAAAGACTTAGTTTTCAGGCACTTAATAGGTGCAGCAAGCCTTGTTTTCTTACTTGTGCAAACATCTATAAATGCTTACTTCTACCTGCAGTTTAGGAAATCATTGAGGCTTCTGAAAATATAGGTGATGTTTCCAATTGTTTATCATTCAAATTTCAAAATTACGTTATTGAACAATACATAGCATAAAATCTACCACGGTGATCTAGAGGCAAACCCAGCAACTATGGAAAACCACAAACACCTTGAATTGCTGGCTAAGAAACAGAATAAATAATCCAATACAATTAGGGATATCAGTACAAAATTAATAAAACTATTGAGATTCACCAATAAATTATGTTTATACATGCAAAGTTTTGGTCACCATATTATATTCAAGCAACCAAAGAGTTTTCGTAGGTGAGCATGTTAAAGACTGGAAAGTAAAGATTGACTACAGCTGTACCCATTGCTAGAGAACACAAAATATCCCTTAAACAAGAATGTCACTACTGAAAATGAAAAGCTGATTTCAACAAGTCTTTGCTTTCACAGAACAGCATAGAGCACTGGAAAGTATATACCTCATTAATAAAACACAGTCTGTTCTAATTTAGACACATGTAAATACCCCTGGCGTTGTTCCAGATTTGTATCAGTGTAATTGATAGCAGAATTTGGATAGTATATATATACACACACACATATACACACACTAAGCTTTCCTCACACTACTGTATACGAGGGTTTTGGAACAAGAAAAGCTCCTTTAAAAAAAAGCAGCTTGTATTTGGATTACAGACTTTTGTCAGAACAGTCTTTTGCTTGTTTGGTACTGAAGTGTATTAACTTCTGTGATTCCAAATAATTTATTCCCCCTTGATAATCAGATTTAGGTTTCTGGACTGTTTTTCTTGAAGTGTTTTGTAGCTTGTGTTGGAAAGTACTATATAAGAAGGCCAGCAGTGAACAATTACAGTTTACTTCTGGCTGGATCATGGTGTAGGCTGGATATTTGGCTGATGTCTTTCACTCTCTATACAATTGTATTAATGTCTTTCATATGTTAAGCACTCTTTTCATCAGAACATCTTGGCCACTTATAAAGGTGGGCGAGAACTGTTGCCCATGTCTTTACAGATGGAGCTCTATAGGTGCAGAGGGGTGATGCAAGGGGCAGAAGGCAGCACTAGAAATGAGTTTATTGGATCTTCTGCACCCCAACCCGCGGATTCTACTGTCTCCATATAGATTTAAAGGGTTAGTTGTAAACTAAGTCAGTTTTACATAATGCATTCGAGTCACACTGGCTATTTTTGCTATATATAGAAATAAGTAGCAACATCTAAGAATGCAGTGGCAGGGAAACCACAATAAAGATCCTTGTGCATTCAAACTGGGTTGTGCTGGTTAGATACTCCGGGGAGTATTTAGCAGTGCTGTCAGTAATTTTATCACCCGCAAAGCGGTTCATCTGTAAACCAGTGGCAAGGGCCACATAATGGTTCCCCTTGTTCAAGCGGAGGGGAGGAAGAGGATGATTTGAGCAGTTTCAAAGGGGCTGCTGGTAGGCTGAAACCTCATGGGTTTTTTGCCTTAAGCAAATTGTCACTCATTCTTCCACAGTAACCTCTGGCAACTTGAACAGCCCCTGGGGACTGCGGGCAGCTAGGCACAGATCAGAGCAAACCTGAATTGCTCCCAGTTTTTGTCCAGAGCTCAGGCAGTCTTCTCAACCAAAGAATGTGAAAGGGCTAGTGTAGCCTCTACCTCCAGGAGAAATCTGCAGCTGAACAGATTTACAAAGCAACATCTACCAGAAGGACTTTGATAAGGACTCAGCTGTAGGCCTTGACCCAGATCAAACAACTCAGCCTTTTCCTCCACAATCCAACACAACCTTTCCCGATTCAGTCTGATGCCCATTGCTTCCTTCGCAAAGGGGCTCACTGGGATGCAACCAACGCAACGGGCAAAGCGCCAGAACCCAGAAAGATCCAACCAGGAACAGACAGCGACGCTTGACCTGATACAACTAAAATGCAGTCTTGATAGCAATGTAAAACACCCCATGAAAACTAAAACCACTACTGAAAAGGAAGACAGTGATAGCAACATATCCTACCGACAGTCCAGCGATCACCAGACAGCGAGCCAGGTCCACACTTGAGCCAAGAAGTCCAAACAACTCAGGAACAGGGGTTGGAGACCAGTGCAGCTCCAGCACAGCTCAGGAAGGGACTGGGGCCCCAGGGCTGAGCTGAAGTGGAGGTCTGGGCGGTGGGTGGGGTGGGCAGGCACCCCAGGTGAGGCTGGTCAGGGCCATCAAGGCCTCTCAGTGCCCCAGCTGTCACCGGTTCTCCTGGGGCAGAACCAAGATCTCCTTCTGTTCTTTAGACAGGATGACTTTACGGTCCCAGAGCCGTATTCTGCTCTCACGTGTATCACAGTCTAAACCTGGAGTGAATTTGTTGCAGTTCTAAGACCCTTAAAGTGCCACATGTCTTCTCTGCTGTCAAGAAACAGCACAGCTTTGCTTCCCGTGTTCTCCCTCTTTTTCACGCGCTCCGTGAAGGTGCCAGCCTTTCCGCAAGCGGCCCGGGCCCCCGACGGCGTCCGCAACCCGTGCAGGGTCCGTGGCACCACGAGACCGCCCGTTCCCCCTTTGAGGAGCGAGGGACGGGAACAGCAGGGTGGCTGCGGGTCACAGCACCGCCGTGGAAGTTCACGCACCGCCTGCCATGGCCCTGACAGCTCACCCGTGACAAAAGAAGGTCCCTTCAGGAACACGCGAGGTCTCTCTCAGCTGCCCGGACCCACGGGCGGGCAGCTCTGCCCCGTTCCAGTGACAGCGCGTGGCGACGGCAGCTCCCGTGTGACTGGTGGTAACACTTTCACAAGTTTTGGGTTTTGAAGTTGATCCCTTCTGCTGTTTTATCCTCCCTCTGAAGACAGAGGCTTCATGTGTAGCTCGAGTAAGGTGGGGGATGGTCCGGCATTGACCCACAGCAGTCAGAGACGCCGTCTTTATGGTGATTTGTGTGTGCTCGGTGCAGTTTTCCCCTTCCCCCTTTGCCGGCCGGGAAGGACTACCAGCCCTGCTTTCTTCTTCAGCAGGGGATCAATAGGAGCTTTGTAGGCTTGTCCCAGTTCCCTGTACAAATTGACAGGACAAGGAAGTGGCTGACTTGTCCTTGGTAGAGTAATTTGCTCCCAGATAACCAGACAATAATAATTGCTTTCTGAAATAAAACTTAACAAATACATCCAGAAGAGAAAATACACAGAAGTGCTGGGGAGGGGTTGTTTCTGGTTTTCCGTCTCTCACCGTAAGCTCCTTGCTAAAGCTCTAAACACCAGGGCTGGCCACAGCAGCTCTGAGGCAGTTTGTAGTCCCATACGCGTGTTCACTTACACTTTTCCCATTTTTGCTCATTATTCTGATAATAAGAAGCCCTCTCCCTTTCCCCATTTCCCCATTTCGTAAAGCTCGTCTCCAGGTTTTGCGTGCCCCGCTCTCGGGACTGCCCCACCGACGTCTCCCCGTGCGAGGCCAGGCTGCAGGACGGGGTCCCTGGCCTCGACCCACGCAGGAGGGCAGCGGCCGGGGGCCGGGTCCCCCTCGCTCCCCTCCATCCCGTCCTGCCGCCCGAGCCGGCCGGGCTCCCGGGGTGCTGTAACAGGATCTCCCCGCTGCTCCCTGCTCCGGGCTCTGTTTTTCTTGGCACACCGCTCGCTGAGACACTTTAAAACAGAAAGCAAGTCAGAGCACTTTTGGCTTCCTTCCTCGCCTCTTCTCCCCCCCTCGCCTTGCTTGAAACAGTTTATGAATAAAATCGGGGTATTCTCTCTTAAAAGCGCTCAGCTACGATGTTAAAATTTGGACTGCGAGGACTCTTTTCAGTGTTCAGAAGTGGCAGATGTTTGCAGCAGGCGCAGTGGGAAAAACCCATCCCGGATTCCTGCAGCGGGAAGTTAAGGTGCAGGCTCGATTTTTGGTAGAAATACGGATCCCTATAGATCACTCGCTGCATATTTTAATGACATTTAAACATAACCAGATACAATTAATACTTGAGAAGCGGGGAGCTATTCTAAGCAGCGGGACCTGAAAGCGCTGTGTTCGACTGAAGACTTATTCACCATTCACTCAGAAACGGGCTGAAAGCAGGCTGGAGGAAATTAACTGAAATAACACTTTGCCCAAATGGAATATTTTAATTCATGCTAATACACAATGCTAAGAAAATAAACGTCTCTGTAAAGGATTCTCGCAAGCATAAAGCAAACAATACTTCCCGTGCTTCTTTCTCACCATGCTGATATTTCTAGAAAATGTGCAGAAATTTTGATCCCTCGTGACTCTGTAGCACAGTGCTGGAGCCTGTAAGGGGATGGAAAATGTACATGTACCTGGAGGCAAACATAAATCATCGTCAGCCCAAGCACTCTGCAGACTCCACAGCCTCCTCCAGCCAGCCATCTACACATGGCAGCTCATTCCAGACGTTTTCAAGACCGGAGTATCTGCTGCGTGGTTTTTACACAGCGGCACCGCGCTGTTTACGCTCACACACCGATTCCCAGGGAATTAAACTGTTAGACTGTGTAAGCTGGCGTAGTGATGGTTTGGCCCAGTTTTCCACGATTTTACACTAGCTGAGGATCTGGTCCATGAAATCAGAAAGTGAGAGCAGCTGGGACTCCGCAGAAAATCTGTCACGTCTATAGAACCATGTGTGATCCGGATGCGCTCAGATTTGCAGTTCTTCAAGCACTGATCGGCTGACATCGAGGGCTGTGGCACCGACACCCGCTGGGAGCTGAGCCCAGCGTTCCCCTAAGTTCACACTGGCCACGGGAAGACAGTAACCCATTTCTTCTTCTTTTACCACTCCCTCTACGGCGAAAGGAAATCGACCGCAAGGGATGGCAGCTGGGAGAAGCCCGCGCTGTGGGATCTTTGCAGAGGCACAAGGCAGGACCTGCAAGGCTGTTTCTCCGCAGGAGCTGCAGCCTGAGAGCTCTGCTCGTACGCACCCAGAGGCATGCACGTGCCTCGTCCTTTGAGAGAACCAGGGGGCTCTTGCTGTAGGACACCTTTTCTAGAACATAAAGGTCTTGCACAAAATGTAAGGGTAGTACTGAAGCAGTACCATGTAAGCGTTCATGTGTCTGGGATGTATTAGGAGGAGCGTGGCCAGCAGGTCGAGGGAGGTTCTCCTTCCCCTCTACACTGCCCTAGTGATGCCCCATCTGGAGTACTCTGTCCAGTTCTGGGCTCCCCAGTTCAAGAAAGATGAGGACCTACTGGACAGAGTCCAGCGCAGGGCTACGAGGATGGTGAGGGGACTGGAGCATCTCTCCTAGGAGGAGAGGCTGAGGGAGCTGGGCTTGTTCAGCCTGGAGAAGAGAGGGCCAAGAGGGGACCTTATAAATGCTTATAAATATCTCAAGGGTGGGTGTCAGGAGGATGGGGCCAAACTCTTTCCAGTGGTGCCCAGAGACAGGACAAGGGGCAATGGGCACAAACTGAAGCAGAGGAAGTTCCAGCTGAAGA
>Ga0065711_1007238_pt1 | contig 23606 bp, 21 predicted proteins | sample Hoacrofraction12_FD_59098 | JGI IMG/M metagenome (GOLD analysis project Ga0065711, IMG submission 59098) | Hoatzin crop microbial communities from Cojedes, Venezuela - Epithelial fraction 12 v2 (version 2) | ecosystem: Host-associated > Birds > Digestive system > Esophagus > Crop | place...
GGGTGCCCATCTCTTCTGGAGGCTCCCTTGGCCTGGGTGGCTCAGGGCTGTGTCTGCCTCCCCCCCGCTGCAGTCTGAACTGCTGAAGCTGGCAGATCATCCGCTTTGGAACAGGAAGGAAGATGGGGACCCTGCAGCACAGGAGCATGGCCATGGCTTGCAGATGGCCAGAGTGTCTTCATCCCACCTGGCAGGAGGTACCTGTGCCTGATGCTCCTCACGGTGTTGCAGGCCTTGCTGTGCCTCCTCTGCTTCTGCTTTGCACTAAGCTCCTGGAGAAAGGGCTCGTTCTCTTCTGCTTTGCTGAATTTCCTGCTGACAGGAGGAGGGTGCTGGAGTTAGAGACTGCTCTTGGTGGGCTGGGATTGCCACCAGGTAGAGGAGCATGGGGAAAGGCAAGTGCTTTGTGTGGAGCTTGTCCATGGGAAACAGGCCATTCTCTGTACTTCCCTGAACCCTGCAGATTTGTTTCTAGGTCTCTGTTCTGTGCCACTGCACTTGCTCCTTCTCATTATAGATTTTGTGCAACTTAGCTGGAGACTGTTGCTGGTTTGTTTTGCTCCTCCCTCAGTTAGCCATTTGCTCTGCAAGGAAAAGGGAGATCCTGCCCTCCCCCATGTCAGGAAGTATAAGCCCAATCATGGAACATTTCCAGTTGTGAATAGAGCTCTGAATTGATACCAGAGCAACAAAACTAAATAAGCTGGTAAAAGAGAGACAGAAAAGCCTCAGAGAAATGGAGAGAGGGGACTGGGGCCAGCACTCAGGAAAGTTGCAGAAGTTTGGTGGGCACAGGGCAGGAGAAGGGGTACTAATGTCAGTCCCAGGGCTGGGAGCACAGGAAAGTAAGGAAGATAGGAGTGCATTAATCAGTTGACCTAAGAGCAAGGTCCTTATAGTGGTAAGCATGCTGAAGAAAGCCCTAAGAGAGGGCCAAAAGGTAGAGGTCCCACTGAGACTTGAACTCAGATCGCTGGATTCAGAGTCCAGAGTGCTTACCATTACACCATGGGACCTCCTGAGCATGTGTTTTCCACCAGCAGTGTCTCCATCTTCCTCATCATCACTGAGTATAACATTACTTCAGGGCCATAGGGCACACTCGGCTCATACAACCTTTCAAGGGAGCGGCAGAGCTCTTTGCACAAGCCTAGCATGGTCTCTTACAAGACCAGTGCTGTTAGAATCTTGCTTTCTCCTGATTAGACCTGGTTATGAAGTTTCCAGCAGAACCTCTTCAACATTTCACCTTACAGTGTACGTTCATGGCCCTGCGAATGAATGGTGGTTCGATGCTTGCACTTGTGGTCTCTGCTCCTGCCTCCCTTCCCCCCATGTTGGACAGCCTGACGATCTGCCTGTGTAAGTTATTGCCTCTCCTGCTTCTCACCTTGTAGCTCATGCTAAGCAGCCTTCAACCAGATATCTTACTCTTGGTTGCAGTCCTAGCTGAGCTCATGACCTTGCCGAAGGAAGGTACCAAGAGAGCAGGCAGGGAATGAGGTTCAACAGAGGGAAGAGCTGGCAGAAGGACCCAAAGCAGCTTGCTATGACTTGCACAACCTGGACTGCCTTCCTCTGCTGGGGCAGTCCTGTCTGACCTCCAGTCCGCATGCTTTCTTCCAGGACACGCTGACCCCTTCTGCCCCAAAGTGGCCTCTTCCTCAGTGAGAACAGCGTTTTCTCTCCAGAGGCTCCTCCATACTCAGGTACATTTCTCTGTAAGCCTGAGGGCACTTTCCCTCATGCTCTGGGACTACCACACTGCCTGCCCAAGAAAGGTACATGCACACAGAGGGGAAAAGCTGCGCTGGTGCTCTCCTCCTTCTGCCAAGGTTTGAATCTGTGTGTTAAGAGCAGGGCCCCTCCTCCCAGTAGTCCGATCAGAGGAAACACAGGCAGGCACAGCCTACTGGACCTCAAACTTATCCCAGGACACTGAGGACACAATCTCCTGGTACTGTGGACTGCCTGAAGCACTGGGCTGGCAGCCGGTACTTCAGAACCCATGAGACAGGCCATGCTGTCATGTGCAAGCCTAAGATACCAGATAGCAGGTTGCATTCAGAGAAGGCATGAGAAATACCCAGTCACCGGAGTATGGTTAAATTTCTGAGGAGTCACAACTATTGAAGATTCACTGGAGTACGATTAAATCTGTAAAGAATCACAGTCTCTAAAGAGTCACTCTCAAGTGGCATCGTTGCTTTGCTCATTCCTCTTGACCAAACAAGCCCCTTGCTCAATTGTTCAGCTGCAGAAAAAACAGCTCTGTGCTTGGTTGATGCTGGCAGGTTTGCCAAAAGTCTGTGCCCTTCTGACTTTTCTTGGGTCTCTTTGTCCTAATAAACATCGACCCATAGCCTAGTATAGCTCTGCATTAGATCCTGTAACTGTAGATCTACTACCTCTCGAACAGGTAGTCGCTGCTGCTGCTCTTTTGGTTGAAAAGCTGATAGTCTGTCCCTGGGTCATGCCTTGACTGTTGCTGTTCCCCACCCTGTTACAGCCTTTCTGTTGAAAGGGAGAACCCAGCCTATTTCCAGCTTGTGGTTGACTAAGTACAAAAACCAACCCAAACAGCAGTCAACATTTCTCTTCCTGGCTGTTCTGTCCTTAACCCTGCATCATGACTTCCTGCCCTTTCTGATGGAGACCCACAGGACTCTCTTCTTGTCACAGAACAACCCCTGACACCCTGCCCCAACATCTGAGATACTCCTCTGCAGATATTCCCCAGACAGAATCCTTTTTGCAGATGGGTCCATTCTCCATAATGCCACGTGGACAGCAGCTGCACGGTATGCTGTCCGCACTTCTACCAGTGCTCTAGAAGCCTATTCACTACCAGCCACCCTTTTGTCACAAGTTTCCGAACAAATAGCCCTGACCTCCACTTGTCTACTTGCACAAAGGCAATCAGCCACTCTTTACACTGATTCCTGACATCCGTGTGGGCTCCCACAGGATTGGTTTGGGTCATGTTTTACAGGGTATGTAAGCCCAGATACTTGACATTTGTCGTCTCTTTCCATCTGAATATCATTGTAAAAGGGCAGCTATCTCAGAGCATGAAAGATTTAGCGCTGTTATTTTCTCCAAGTAAGGGACAGCAAGAGCATTGAAGAAATTTCTGTATTAGATGTTCTTTCAGAGCCAATTATGTTTCAGTCCATCAGCCTCAGGGTTATAGGCCCAGTACGCTTTTACTGTGCCACTCTTCTCCCCCCAGCACCCCAGCTGGGACCTCCCAGAGCTTTACCTGATGCTCCTTGGCACTGCCAGCACCAGTGCTTGTGGTCACTTGTCCTGTCCTTCCTCTTACCTGTGCCCTTCCTCTGGGAAGGCTCCAGCTCTTTTCTATCCCACCCATCAGGGTCTGGGAATGCAGGAGATGGTCTTCTGATGCCACAATCACCACCATGTACCCTTTTCGACTTCCACATCTTTCCCAGAAGAGGAGGAGACAGGAGAGACACACCTCTCATCGTCTCATCCTTCAGCTAAGGAGGGTCAAAGGGAGAATAAATGAGACGTGTGGATGACTTGGAGGGAGACAGGAGAGAGCTTGTTTTGGAGGAGCAGGTAAGTTCTGAGGTTTTTCTCAGCACCGGAAGCATTCTTCAGTTCCTGGGCATGGCCCAAAATATTGAAGGATCCAAAAAAAGCAATGCTTTTCATTACTAGCTGAAAGCAGCTCCGATTCCCTTTTTGTTCTGGAGCCGGAAAATGGTGCTACCGAGTCAGTGTGGAAGTAGTGCATCTGGCAGTGCTTCTCAGCATGCAGGGAGAGGGTGGGAGGTGGCTGAAGTCAAGAACGTGAGCAGGAGGAGCAGCTCGAGGAAGCGTGTGTGCGGATGGCTGGACGGAGGAGGCCAGTCAGTCTGTTAAGTGGAGCAGCAGGAGACAGGCCGGTTTGTGAGGTGGAAGAGCAGGAGGCAGATGAGATTTGGTAGTGGAGGAGCAGGAGGGAGGCCAGACTCTAATCTGGAGGAGCAGGAGGCAGCACTGCCCACAAGTAGGTTGGTGGAATACTAGTGAGCATAGCTGCCTTCCAAGCAGCTGACCTGGCTTTGATTCCTGGGCAACGCAGACAGACGTCTCATCAGCGTGGCCCCAGGATTTCTAACATCTTCTGCTGGCAGCCTCTCCTACTCGAAAAATTCCCAGCTTTCCCCTGAGGTTGCAAGCAGGTACCCTCATCTCCCTGAAGCTTAGAGACCAACTGAGAACAATGCTTTCTGCCTGTTGGGAGGGCTCCAGGCTTGACTCTCCACTGCAGTGCTGGTACAGGAGGGAGGAGAGAGGCATTTTTGGCCTGGCCCAGATCTGGTCCTGCTGCTGCTGCTGGCTGCACCTGACAAGAAAAGCCTGCTGCTGTGGCAGGGTATAGATTAAGACTGAGAATGCCTAGATGGTGGTCAAGGCACAGACTGTGCTTCATGAGGCCAGCTATGCAATTTGGGTGTGTGGTGGGCCGGTGTGTATTGTTTAGCTAATGGCTCAAAGACCTGTCTGTCTGATCTGAAGTCACCCTGGAGACACTGATGTACCCTGTCCATGCTCCAGCATTGGCAACGCGTCCTGAAGTTTACTGGAACTGGGTGTAACAATGTATCTGGTAACTAAGAACTGAGACACACTCACTTCCCTTGCACCTGACGGCTTGTGGGCCCAAGGAAACAGAAGGAGCCTTTCACAATGTGACTCTCTACTGCAAGAGGACAGAGCTTCTCAAGTCTCTCATTAAAGGGTTGCTTAAAGAAAAAAGACGATGTTCTTTTCTCCGATGACAGTCAAAACCCAGTCTGGATGGTGGGGTTGTATGTGGGGTTTGCATCAGCACAGTATTTAGAGACTCCCACTACGTCATCAGCAATGCTACAAGAAGGTGAAGTTATGAAGACGGGTGTTGAGACGGCACATGCTCTGTTCCCTACCAAAATGCCCATGCTAACCTCGTCTTGCAGTCACACTGCCTACATCCAGACATGAAAAGCAGTGCTTTTCTTTCTACTCCATACCCATAGCCTGGAGTTTATTCCCACAACAACAATGAAACAGTGAAGCGCCATGACCTTTTGTCATATTATTTTGTTTATTGTTTATTTCTGAGGCTCTTTGGTGCTCTGATACCACTTCAGGGAGATTTTTAGCTCCCTGTCCAGAGAAGGCCTGCAGCTGCGCTTCCTAAACACACACAACAGCCATGCCATCTCATTCTTAATGTAAGATTTGAAAGACTGGGAGCAAAGATATCCCTAACTATCTGTGGATTCCACCAGGACCCCCTCCTACATTTCCCAGTACAATAGCATGAATGAAAATTGATGCAATTATGCCAGCACAAATAGGCTGGGTTGGATAGGAGTCTCAGAAATCATATCTTGAAAACACACATGGTGCCTACAGGTCCCACAACTGTCATCGTGCCCTCCGAGTTGCACGGCACAGGAAGGCTGACCCACTTTTGGGATAGGACACAGCACAGTGGATTTAAAGTGCCTGTGGAAAGACTGAGCATATCCCATCTTCAGAACAAACATCTCTGCATGAAGGCACTGGATGGACTTGGGCATTTGATTAGAATCCATCTAATGTACATGCAGATGCTGGTGGGCAGATCTCCCTGCAGCTGAACCCCACTGGTCTCCATCTGCTTGAATGAACAACCCTCTTCCCAGCTCTCTCCAACCACCTATGCCAAAAGGGAGAGGTGACAGCCCTTCAACTTTTCCACATCAGGGCCAAGCTGAGGCAGCCCAAATACCAACCTGAGTAGCCACCACGACAGCAGTTCAGCACACAGGGAGAGATGGAGTGGATTCTGGCTTACCTCGTTCCTCCCAGAAAAGGAGGCAGGAGAGGAGGGTGCAGAGCCTGGAGCAGCACAGGCTTTTATGTTGTGTCCCAGAGCCCTGGGGGTTCACAAACATTTCTTGCTCTTAAACCATATAAGCCCCTAGGAGCTGGTGCTTGCTGAAGCCTCTGAGGTGGCTAATTCCTTGCCTCTTCTGAAATGTTTTGCTCCAGCTGTAAATAGTCTAACATTCATGTAACTAATTTGTGTGCAGGCCTGCCAAGACCTATATGCTCAGAGGTCTCAGGCTAGCTGTGCAGAGATTTTAAGTTGCTTTCCATCGCATGGATCACGTTCATTACATCACCTTTTCATGTAGAGCTTGATGGGCATTCATGGTGAAATTCAGCTTGAGTGAGCTCTCTAGTGCTTTCAATGCACATAACCAGGATAGCCCTGGTGTGGGAATTGGCTAGGCCGTGGGTGGCCTTGACAATCTTGATGGATTAGAGCCATATATTTGAGTTAATTATTTTGTGCACCTGTGGTTGAAAAGCACGAAAGGAACAAAGAAACAGGATGGGAAAATCCAGCTCTTTGATAAACGTGAAGGTCGAGTGAATGGACACATGATGACCAATCAGAAGAACAAAAGAGCCGCATGCCATAAGACCCTCACCAGTGAGACTCTGGGGGTGGGGAACAAGGGGATATAAAAATGTTATGATTAACAAATAAAGTGCTTCTGCTTGCTTTTGCTTGCTTTGTGACTGCCGTAACTTATTGTGGAGTGCTGCCACACCCTGGGACACAGCTGTCTCCCAGCATGTCATTGTAGGCTTGCAAGAGATAGTAGGAAAAGAGACATATCCAGAGATCTGGTAAAACTCAACGACAAGGCAGGACCATTGTGGGCTGGAGCAAGGGCCACGAGGACCTTGCTTATGCTCATCAGGCTCTATCACAGCCTGTCTTTTCTGCCCTTGAGCCTAGAGAATGAAGGCAGATTCATAATGACAAAGAGCAGACCAGAGGGTCAGGGAAGTCTCTCTCAAGTAATCTGTTCTCAGTTTACAGCTCTTTTTCCTTGGTCAGTGATGGAGTGACCCATTTCAGGCATTTCAAATTTCAAACGAACATCAGATCAGTCTCCCAGAGCATCTGGAGTCATCATGATGTGGAAGAGTTGGGAAAAATCCTGAACTCCAGGCAAAGATGAGTCACTCTGCTGCGGAATTCAGTGGACACGATGCCCCGGTTTCAGGCATGCCGGGGATACAAGAGCTTATAGCCTCATTCATCCCAATGTGCTGCTTTCCTCAAGGTCATTTCCACGCACTTTATCACCATTCCTGAAACAACAGGTGTTTCTGTGCAAACTAGTGCTGTTGCTGAGTTCCAAGGCATCACCTTTTGGTTACTGGTCAAGGGCCCATAAGACTAACTGCACCCCAGAATAATGAAGGTTAGAAGGGTCCTGTGGAGGACGTCTGGGCTACCCAGTTAGGGTACCAGAGATATATGGCCTCTGTCCTGGTCCTGCAGGAGGCTGGGGAAGAGTTTGGGACATTTTCCTTCCCAGGGTGTGAGCACAGCTGGCTTGAGCCAGGGGGCCCAAGAAACCCAGCTTCACACAGGGAAAAAGAAATGGAAAACAGCCCAATGGGCTATGGGAATTCCTCATCAGGGACGGAGAATTTGTGAATCCAGATGATACCATTTCACCTAGTTTTTCTCTCCTCTGTGTAGCCTGGCTCTCAACCTGTATGTATTTAGCCTGATTCCACACTTTGAAATTGTCTCTGTAAAAAACAAGCCTGATGTGTTCTTTAAGGGGAATTGGAGTGGGTTTCCATGTGCAGAGCAGTTTTGCACAGTACCTGCTCCAAGAGTGGAAGTATCTCACCTGCACTTGGAAATGTGTAAAGCTGTGGGTAAATGCTTTACTTCAGACTGTATTTTGTATGCATATGGTACAAAAAAGTTGCAAAGGGAATGGGCCTGAAAGAAATAGAGGAAAGCTGCTCTGCAGAGCTCCGGAGAAGGAAGATGCAGCAGCACATCACTTGAAGTAATACAAGTGGAACTGGCCTGTAGAGAAGAACTTTACAGGGAATGCTTTGTGACTTTACCCAGCTTAAATATAGAGACCTGACAGTGTACGGAACTGATGGGGAAAAGGAACCTGGGGAAAAGGGGTCTGCAGAGTTTTCAGGTAGTCCCTTGAGGTTCTGTGCAGGCTGCACTTTAGAACTGAGGAAAAGCTCAGAAGCTTTCAAAGATACATTGGAATTTGTGGTACTGTCACTGAAAATCCGGGAATAAAACCTCGTAACACCAATGTAGTGTTAAAAGGCAGCCATACTTTATTGCAGCGCTGGAGGCACGGGATGCCTGCTTGCTGAAATGGCCAGACGGCTTCAGGGGGTCTTTGTGTTTGCCCAGTGACGGCAGCGTGGGCTCCAGCCGCGGGCCGGGGCCGGGGGAGCCCCCGGTGCGGGCAGCGGGGCTGATGGCGACGGCCCCTCCCTCTGCCGGTGGAGGGCCCGGTGCTGCCGTGCCCCGGGTGGCCGTGGAGGGGCCGGTGCCAGCCGAGGGAGGAGCGGAGCCGTGGCCGGGCTGCGGCTGCAGAGAGGGAGAAGCTGAGCGCGGGGCGGGGGGGGTGGATGGAGCGGCGGGTCCCGGGGAGAAGAGAGAGAGGGAGGCTGCAGAGGGGTGGGAGGCCGGGGGCGAGAGTAGAGGCCAGAAAAATAGGAGGCTGGAAAGGGGTGGGAGGCCGGAGGGTGCGAGTAGAGGCCAGAAAGGCCCTTGTCTTCTGGCTTCTTCCCTGTCTTTATCTCTCTTTCCTGCCTTGTTTATTCCCCTTATTTCTAAGGGGTATCCTGAGACGTTCGCATATTTGGGCAGAGCTGCGGGAGGCTTCCGGCAGCGAGGCCCGGGTTACGTTTGAAGTTTGAGGTGGCAAGGCAAGCAAGCAGCCCCAGTCTCTGTGCACCTGTGCGAGCAGTGCCAAGGGCAGATGAGGCTGAGCAACAACTTACAAGGCAAGCACTTTCTCTGTGGCATATCTCTGGAGATGTTTGCACTTGCAGGGCAGAGCTCCTCCAGGCATCCAGCAGAGACCCAGATGCTATGTTTTAACTCTGAGGTGGCAAGGCACTTCAGAAACCCCAGTCTCTGTGGTCCTCTTAAACCAAGTGCTATGGGCAGATGAGTGTGAGTGACAGCTTCATAGGCTAGCGCCTTCTGTGTGGGAGATGTCTAGAGATATTTGCACTTTCAGGGCAGAGCTGCTGTAGGGTTGCGGCGGAGAGACATGTGCTATTTTTGGAATTTAGGTGTTAAGGAAAATGCACAGCCCCAGTCTCTGTATGCCTGTGTAAGCAGTGCAATGGGCACGTGAGGGTGAGCAAAAGCTTTCAAGGCTAGCTCCTTCTGGGTGCGAGCTATCTGCAGACATTTGCACTTTGGAGACAGAGCACCTGCAGGTGTCCAGGAGAGACCCAGATGCTATGCTTGAAGTTTGAGGTGGCAAAGGCAGGGACACAGACACAGTCTCTGTGTGCCAGAGCGAGCAGTGCCATGGGCAGATGAGAGTTAGCAACAGCTTTCAAGGCTAGACCCTTCTGTGTGGCATCTATCTGGAGACATTTGCACTTTCAGGATAGAGCTCCTGCAGGGGTCCAGCAGAGACCCAGATGCTATGTTACAAGTTTGAGGTGGAAAGGCCAGCGCGGAGTCCCAGTCTCTGTTTGCCTGTTGAAGCTGTCCCGTGGGGCAAAAGAGGCTGAGAAAAAGCTTTCAAGTCTAGTCCCTTCTGTGTGGGAGTTATCTGGAGATGTTTGCATTTTCAGGGAGGAGCTCCTTCAGGAGTCTGGCAGAGACCCAGGTTCTGTGTTTGATGTTTGAGGTGGCAAGGCAATTGTGAAGACCCAGTCTCTGTTGTACTCTTCAGCACGTGTCATGGGCAGATGAGGGCCAGCAGCAGCTTTCAAGGCTAATCTCAAGATACCTCCAGCAAAGAAGGTGCTAGCCTTGAAAGCTGTTGCTGGCCCTCATCTGTTCCAAGCACCTTATTAATAAGCACACAAAGACTGGGGCTCTGCGCTTCTCTTGCCACCTCAAATTTCAAACATTGGGTCTTTGGCAAACCTTCCGCAGCCCTGCTCCAAAAGTGCAACTGACTTGAGATAGCTCCCACACAGAAGGTGCTAGCCTTGAAAGCTCCTGCTGGCCCTCTTTGGCTCTAGCACCTCATTCAGAGGCACACAATGACTGGGGCTCTGCGCTTGCCTTCCCACTTCAAAGTTCAAACATAGCCCGGGGGTCCCTGCCAGGCACCTCCCGCAGCCCTGCCCCTAATGTGCAAACGTCTCTGGATAGTTCCCACACAGAAGGTTCTACCCTTGAAAGCTGTTGCTGGCCCTAATCTGTCCCTGACAGCCATTCACAGGCACACAAAGACTGGGGCTCCGCACTTTCCTTGCCACCTCGTAGTTCAAACATAGGCTCTAGGGCTCTTCTGACAGCTGCCCACAGCACAGCTCCAAAAGTGCAAAAGTCTCAAAATACCTCCCACACAGAAATTGCTATCCTTGAAAGCTGATGCTTGACCTCATCTGTCCCTGGCACCCCATTGACACACACACAAAGACTGGGGCTCTGCATTTGCCTTGCCACCTCAAACTTCAAACACAAGATCCTGGGGGGTCTCCTGCATCCCTGCCACAGCACAGCTCCAAAAATGCAAACAGCTCAATATACCTCCCACACAGAAGGTGCAAGCCCTGAAAGCTCTTGATGGCCCTCATCTGTTCCTGGCACCCCATTCACAGGCACACAAATAAAGACTGGGGGGTCTGCACTTCCCTTGCCACCTCAAAGTCCAAACATTTGCTCTGGGGCTCTCCTGAACTAATGCCACAGCCCTGCTCCAAAAGTGCAAACATCTCGAGATAGCTCCCACACTAGAAGGTTCTAGCCTTGAAAGCTGATGCTGGCCCTCATCCATTCCTAGAACCTTATTCATAGGCACATAAAGACTGGTGCTCCACACTTGCATTGCCACATCAAAGTTCAAAAGGAACATCTGGGTCTCTGCCACACGCTGGACGCAGCCCAGCTCCAAAAGTGCAAATATCCGAGATAGTCCCAAACAGGAGGTGCTAAGGTTCAAAGCTCTTGCTGGCCCTCCTCTATTCCTGGCATTTGATTCACAGGCACACAAAGACTGGGGCTCTGCACTTGCCTTTCCTCCTCAAAGGCCAAACATAGGCTCTGGGGCTCTCCTGACAGCTGCCCACAGCACAGCTCCAAAAGTGCAAACATCTCGAGATACCTCCCACAGAGAAAGTGCTGGCTTTGAAAGCTGCTGCTGGCCCTGTTTTGCTCTTGGCACTCCATTCACAGGCATGCAAAGACTGGGGCTCTGCACTTGGCTTGCCACCTAAATGTTCAAACATACGATGTGGGGCTATCCCGGAGGCCTGCCACAGCCTAGCTCCAAAAGTGTTATCATCTCAACATAGTGGCAAACAGAAGTTCTAGCGCTGAAAACTATTGCTGACCCACTTCTGTCCCAAGCACCACATTAATAAGCACACAAAGACTGGGGCTCTGCACTTGCCTTGACACTTCAAAGTTCAAACATGGGCTCTCCCACATGCCTGTCACAGCCCAGATACAAAAGTGCAAACGTCTTGAGATAGCTACAACTCAGAAGGTTCTAGCCGTGAAAGCTGATGCTGGCCCTCATCTGTCCCTGGCACCCCATTCAAATGCACACAGAGACCGGGGCTCCGTGCTTGCCTTGCATCCTCTAAGTACAAAATATACGCTCTTGGGGTCTCCCGTGCGACTGCTGCAGCCCTGCTCCAAAAGTGCAAACATCCAAGATAGTTCCCACACAGAAACTGCTAGCCTTGAAAGCTGATGCTGGCCCTCATCTGTCCCTTGCACCCCATTCACAGGCACAGAAAGAAAGACTGGAGCTCTGCACTTCCCTTGCCACCTCAAAGTTCAAATATGGGCTCTTGGGCTCTCTCACACACCTGCCACAGCCCAGACACAAAATTGCAAACGTCTCGAGATAGCTCCCACACAGAAGTTTCTAGCCTTGAAAGCTATTGCTGGCCCTCATTTGTCCTTGACACCCTATTCACAGGCACACAAAGACTGGGGCTTCGCACTTGCCTTGCCACCTCAAAGTTCAAACATAGGCTCTGTGTCTCTCCTGACAACAGTCTACAGCACAGCTCCAAAAGAATCTCAAGACACCTCACACACAGAAAGTGCAAGCCTGATGCTGGCCTTCATCTGTCCCTGACACCCCATTCACAGACACACAAAGACTCGTCCTCTGCGCTTGCCTTGCCACCTCAAAGTCCAAACATAGGGTCTGGGACTCTCCAGGACTAATGCCACAGCCCTGATACAAAAGTGCAAAAGTCTCGAGATACCGCTCACACAGAAAGTGCTAGCCTTGAAAGCTGCTGCTGGCCCTCTTTTATTCACATTATGGGTATCAATTCTTGGCTTCATGGCTGGTGCTGCCATGAGGTTTTTGGTTTTTATGACAATGGAACTTTCTTCAATGACTATCACCTGTTAGAGAGGGATGGGACCCATCTGTCTGGAAAAGGCAAGGGGATCTTTGACAACATGCTAGCCAGCCTGTTGTGGAGGGCTTTAAACTCTAGGACTTGGGGGGTGGGGGGCAAAGTCACAATGCTCAAGCCATCCCATCTGGCCGGGGATTAAGAGTGCTTAATCAAAGCAGGGAGAAATATTCCTCAGATGTATCCCAAGTTGAGAAGCAGAAGACCAACAACCTTAAGGGTGGGCATGGACATGGCAGATCCTCTTGCGCCCCTGCAGGGAAACCAGCATGCTGAAGTTCATCACTGAAATGTCTGTACACCAATGCACGCAGCATGGGCAATACGCAGGAAGAATTAGACACCTGTGTGTGGTCGCAGGGCCGCGATCTCATTGCAATTACAGAGACACGGTGGGACAGCTTGCATGATTGGAATGCTGTCATGGATGGCTACACACTCTTTAGGAAAGACAGGCCAACAAGGTGCGGTGATGGAGTTGCTCTTCATGTGAGGGAGCAACTGGAATGTATTTAGCTCTGCCTTGGCGTGGATGAAGAATCAGTCCAGAGCTTATGGGTTAGAATTAAGGGACAGGTTCATATGGGTGACATTATTGTGGGTCTGTACTACAGGCCACCTGACCAGGAAGAGGAAGATGTGAGGCCTTCTACAGGCAGCTGAAAGTAGCCTCACAGTCACAGGCCCTGGTTCTTGTGGGGGACTTCAACCACCCTGCCATCAGCTGGGAAGATCATACAGCCAGGCACATGCAGTCCATGAGGTTCCTACAGAGCATTGATGATAATTTTCTGATGCAAATGGTGGAGCCGACAAGGAGAGGCACTCTGCTGAACCTTGTACTAACGAACAAAGAGGGACTGGTTGAGGATGTGAAGGTCACAGGTAGACTTAGCTGCAGTGACCATGAAATGGTGGAGTTCAGGATCCTGCATGGAGGAAGCAGAGCAGTAAGTAGGATCAAAACCTTGGACTTCAGGAGGGCTAACTTTGGCCTCTTCGAGGAGCTACTTGGAGGAATCCTGTGGATCAGAGCTCTAGAAGGCAGGGGGGGCCAAGAGAGCTGGTCACTGTTTAAATATCACTTCCTCCATGCTCAGGATTGGTGCATCCCCCTGAGCAAGAAATCTAGCAAGGGAGGCAGGAGACCCACATGGATGAGCAAGGAGCTTCTAGAGGAGCTCAGGTGGAAGAGAAAGGTCCATGGAATGTGGAAAGAGGGACAGGGCACTTGGGAGGAGTACAGGAATGTTGTCAAAGCATGCAGAGTTGCAACGAGGAAGGCCAAGGCCCACCTGGAATTGAATCTTGTAAGGGATGTCAAGGATAACAAGAAAAGCTTCTTCAGGTACATCAGCAGCAAATGGAAGACTAGGGATAATGTGGGGCCGCTGCTGAATGAGGTGGGTGCCCTGGTGATGGAGGATGCAGAGAAGGCAGAGCTACTGAATGCCTGCTTTGCTTCAGTCTTTAGTGTTAAGGCAGGCCCTCAGGAATCCCAGGCCCCGGAGGCAAGAGAGGAAGCCTGCAGAGGATGACCTTCTCTTGGTTAAGGAGGACTCTCTGAGAGATCACTTAAGCAATCTGGACACCCACATATCCATGGGCCCCGATGGAATACACCCACGAGTGCTGAGGGAGCTGGCATATGTCATTGCTGGGCCACTCTCCATCACCTTTGAAAGATCCTGGAGAACAGGAGAGGTGCCTGAGGACTGGAGAAAAACCAATGTCACTCCAATCTTCAAAAAAGGGCAAGAAGGAGGACCCAGGGACCTACAGGTCAGTCAGCCTTACCTCCATCCCAGGAAAGATGATGGAGCAGTTCATTCTGGAAGGAATCATTAAGCAAGTGGAGGAAAAGAAGGTTATCAGGAGTAGTCAGCATGGATTCACCAAGGGTGTGGGAATTGTCTGGGCTGCGGACGGCCTTCACAATCTTGATGGATTAGAGCTATGTCCTTGAGCTAATTATTTTGTGCACCTGTGGTTGAAAAACAGGTGGAAAGGAACAAAGAAACAGGATGGGAAACTCCAACTCTTTGCTAAGCGTGCAGGTTGAGTGAACAGACGCATGATGACAAATCAGAAGAACAAAGGAGTCGCTTGCCAAAAGACCCTCACCAATGAGATTCTGGGGGTGGGGGACAAGTGGATATAAAAATGTTATAATTATCCAATAAAGCACTTCTGCTTCTGCTTACGTTTGCTTGCTTTATGACTGCCGTAACTTCTTGTGGCGTGCTGCCACAAATGGTGACCCGTGTGAGGCTATCTCGCTGAAACATTGACCACGGACAATGAGCAGTGACGTCAGAGCCCAGCGAAGCTGTTGGCTGGACAAGGAGAGTCTGTAGCCAGCCAGCAATTTTGACACCTGGAGAGGTGAGCCATTGGGAATGTGCGCACGCAAATTTCGGTAGAAGAAAGGTCTATCCTGAATATACTCAAAAAGCGCAGCATTAACTATGAAGAATGAGCTGTGCACATGCTTTTGCTATGGTGTAAGCATAATGAACTGCCTGCTACTGCTAAAACTGCCTTGGATATAGAGTCCTGGGAGGAAGCAGGAAAGAAACTGTTTGAGGCTGCTTCTAAAGGGGATCAGGTTGCAACTCAGTCTCTGACGACATGGCAATTGGTTAAAGACTCACTAGCTCTGCTGCGGGCGGATAAGAAAGCAAAAGCTACTGCTGCGAGTGCTACTGACCCCAAGCCTTCTCCTCGGACAGTGTCTCTCCCTTCCCTGTGCCCACGGCACCACAACTCCCCCCTACTGAAGGGGCTCCACAGACTGCAGGAGAATTGGTCGATGCTGCATCAGTACCTCTCCCTGATTCTTGTCATTCCCCATTGCCTGAGCCTCCACTGATTGACTTGTCTGATATGAGGGGTACTAGGATGGAACATACACGTTGTATTAATAGGTCTGGGGTACCTGGGTCTTCTGTTGTTACTGAAGCTCAGGAAGTATGGGCTGGATGAGTGGTTGGTGGGATGGATTAAGAACTGGTTGAATGGCAGAACTCAGAGGGTTGTCATCAGAGACGCTGAGTCTAGTTGGAGGCCAGTAATTAGTGGTGTCCCTCAGGGGTCAGTACTGGGCCCAGCCTTGTTTAACTTCTTCATCAATGACCTGGATGAAGAGTTAGAATGTACCCTCAGCAAGTTCCCTGGTGACACCAAACTTGGAGGTGTGGTGGATACACCTGAAGGCTGTACTGCCATTCAGCGTGACCTGGACAGGCTGGAAAGCTGGGCAGAGAGGAACCTCATGAGATTCAACAAAGGCAAATGCAGGGTCCTGCACCTGGGGAGGAACAACCCCATGCATCAGTACAGGCTCGGGGCGGACCTGCTGGAGAGCAGCTCTGCGGAGAGGGATCTGGGTATGCTGGTGGACGACAGGTTGACCATGAGCCAGCAGTGTGCCCTGGCTGCCAAGATGGCCATTGGCATTCTGGGGTGCATTAGGAGGAGTGTGGCCAGCAAGTCAAGGGAGGTTCTCCTTCCCCTCTGCACTGCCCTAGTGAGGCCTCATCTGGAGTACTGTGTCCAGTTCTGGGCTCCCCAGTTCACCAGTCGCATTTCTCTGTCATTTTCATTCTTGCTCTTGCTGCAACTCTATCTCTTTCCTGTGTGCCACTGTCTCAAAGGAAAAGAGGAGTGTTTGCTTTCAGACAGGTTGGGTTTCAGAAGTTCAGGTTGCTGAGTTGTGCTGGATGTTACAGAAATTCTCTTTTCCTGCCAGCAAACACTCTGCCGTGTAACCCTCACTGATGTATTTTCATGAGTTATACAAAAATGGAAAGACCGTATATATAACTGTATGTGCATATGGGTGTATAAATCCACCATCCAAACGCAGGTACTCATGTAATGCCAGGGCTAGGCAGATAAGCCGTCAAAACTTATGGTTTGATTCTGACCCAATAGCCATCTTCAAACATTTAAAGAGTTTCGGGGTGTCAACTTCAAGCACCTGAATTAACTGACTTAGTTAACCAGGCAGTCTCCCTCTGCAGTTGATGAAAATGGGAAACCACCCCCATGAGCAGCCATCCCCATCCCTAACACTGCTGTTTGCAATAGCCCTGCAGACAAGAACTATCTTTACGTTACCTTCTCTATATTAAAAAGGACTTACAGGGATCAGCTACACAGGCTCGTGTTGGGTTACCCTCAAGAGGGAGGAGGAGCAGCCAAAGCAACACAACTGAGGGCTAAGAACAAGCACGACGTGGCCCCATGTGTCTCCGGGTCGGAGCTGGTGAGCTCTCTTCTTGGAAGAGGGCAGGTTGCAGGCGCAGTGAGGATGGGGAGGCTGCGAAGTGAAACAGATGCTCGCCTGTCATTTGACCCAGAGAACATGCTTCACTTTGCAGTGCTCATTAGGGGGAACCACAGTTCCCTCTGCCAGCATGGTAAACCTGTTTTCAGTCAGACTGCGCGCTCGATGAAGTTGTTTGTCCTGTAGTGAATACCAATTTAAACTTCCCATGCAAACTTCTGTCCTGTAAACACATCCTACTGCATGGCATTTTTCGTGTCTGTGTGGAAAACATCTCTCTGCATTTGTGCTTGTGCAGCACCAAGCGCCAGAGTGTTCTTAGGCTGGAAGTAAGGTTCTTGGCCCCACAATAATGGGAACAAAATTGACATTATTTGTTTTGCAGTAGTGCCTCTAGGCCTCAATCAAAAATGACACAAGACAACAGATGGATGCAAGTACATGGGGGAAACAAAAGACAAAACATTTATTCATTTTGTAAGCATCAGCCACAATGCACCAGCTGCTTAGGTATTAAATATTTTGTAGGCAGCATTGTATAGATATAAAAATCATAATAATTGTTGTTATAACCGAGCATACACAAGAGAAAGAAAGATTTTTTTGTACTGTTGTGTCATGGGACTGGAAAATATGGCCATTAAAAGCAAACACCTCTGTAAGTATAAGCATCCAGTCATTCTTCAGCTGTAAACATTACATTATCCTAGATTGTGTCGAAGCTGATAGTTGTGTTTTCATTTAAAAGCTCATAAATATCATATTAGAATTTTCTGACAAGTGTGTCTGCAGTATAAAACTGGTAATACTGTGCAGCGTTGGCTAATTTTACATCTGTTCAGATATTTAATCTGTTCTGAAAAGAAAACTCACCCCTCCTAAAAATGCCCCAAAGTATACTAAAGTAGAAGTGGTATATGAAACACTAAAAAAGGAAAAGTGGATGACAAATTTAATTGTAGACGTTAGAACAATACTTTAAAGACAAACTTGTGAAAATGTAGAGATCATAACTGTAGATTTTGTAGTTTGAAGAAATATATCTATTGAGGGGTTTTGAAGCGTGGATCAAATGGGAAAAGATTAGATCCCAAGCTTAAAGCACCTCTATCTTTTGAATGGCTTGGTTATTTTGCCGAATCCATGGAACCATTGGGAAATTTCCAATAAAATATTTTTTTTAATTGGAAAAATCAAAACTGCAATTTTTCAGGGCAATGTCCCAAGATCGATTAAAATTTGCTCAGGATGATTTTATCAGACTTTTAATCTTATTTCTGTTGCAACTGACAGGGAAGAAGTAGGCTTGCCTAATTTCCCTATTTCTTTTGGTGCCAAAGTTCCCTTCTGCGTACTGTGGGTGGCCCATCAGGCAGAACTGTCATGTATTATTCCCATGTCCAAAAGTTAAGCAGAAAGATGCTTCTCAGGAGCACATTCCTTAATATGGAAGGACAGGGAAATTTAGTGTGGGCCAGATTCATTTAGGTCTTAAGTAAACATGTTTTCCTAGATACCTTTGCTGCCCAGTTACTTTGCTTGAGGCTTAAAAGCTCCATTTACCTGCTCTCAGATTTTGTAACTAACTTTTTCCATTCAAGGTAGGTTTTGTTGTCATCTTTGTTCGGTTTTGAGAGACCTAAAATACTCTTAGAAATTCTTCTTTCTTACTGTTCAAAGACAATCCCAAGTAATTATACAAGCAGCCCAAGAAACTAGTAAAAACACATGGAGAAAGGAGTTTATGAATATAGTATCCAGTATGCTTAGCCAACATATGTAACATTTATTCCTAGTTCCAGCTATTTCTTTCTTTTTTGTTTTTCTTAGGAAGAGGAAGAATGACAGCAGTACTGACTAAGTCCATTGAATTGGTTCCATGTGTGTTAAATATAGTCTGGAACAGATTCCCAGTTAATGTAACTAACCAACAACTGTAGCGAAGGCATATCAGGTAAGGTAGCACCCCTCTAATTTTTGCAAAGACTAGAGAAACATGACGTAAGATTTGGAACTGCTTATGGGTTTTTTCTCTCATCAATAAACAATAAGTGTCTTTCAGCTATTCATTATGAGTTTTGACGGCTGACAAAATATGTAACATACAATTCCTAGCTATATGGATTGTGTGAGATTTAGATTTATCTTCTTTATGTAAAAATCAAATGGTACCCTTTGCTATACTGTCTTTAATATTTCTGTTAGCTTGTTTTTCTTCTGCAAGTGTCTCTACTGCTAGGACAAATGGAAGCAATGAGAACCTTGGCTTGTTCCCAACTGAAGGAGTGTTTGTGTAGTGAGTATGCAATTTATAAAGCATTTACAGGTCCTTGAGAGTGAATATATATTATAACAAATCTGTTTTTCCAGTAGACATTTTTTAAACTTTTTGTCTTAAAACTGGATTTAATTACTATTTTAGAAAAGCTAAAATTTGGAATATCTGAAATGATCCCTCTTATATCTTGTCTTGTCTCCCTAAGTGAATTCACTCCCTAAGTGAATTACCCAACACACAGGCATTGCCTTGTTTTGAATAATTGTCTACCCTAGTGACAAACTTTGTTTGGAAAGACATTTATATAGACAATTGTATTCCCCAGTAGTGTACAATAGAAGTTACATAAATTAGCCTCCAATTTCCTCCTGTGTTTTTGATGACTGGAGTAAATTATTTGAATTTCAGCCTTATGGTTTAAGATGTCACTACAACACCTCTTAAGGTATTAGAACCTTGTTGTATACTAAGAAGGGTGTACTGTTGCTCGTAATCTGATATCTTCCTCTCATAGACTAAGAGCAACTTCTGAATTTTGACTATCTTCTGGGCTCTTGACGGCCTAATATGTCGTGCTCTTAGGAGGTCACTGTGATGGTCGACTCAGCTCTTAAGACTTTCCCTGCCCATGGTGGACACTGTACCTCCAATGAGGAAGCCAGTCTTCTTCAGCAATGCTATTCAGTTTAGCCTACCACAAGGGGTCAGTAGAAATCAGTGAGAAATGCTCCCTCCTCCACCTCAGAAACTATGAAATGCTGAGCGCCACTGTGCCATTCACTATTAATTTCAGGAATTCAGTGAGGGAAAAACAGATTTGATTGTTTTTCTTTATAACCAGACAGCTTTTACCACTAAAATATATGAGTAATTTTTCAACATTACATGTAAGTTTGCTCTTGAGCAAAGCCAGATTAGGGTTCCAAGGCTTGTGTTCATTTATTTTTCTGGGATAAATTTGTCTCTGTATTTCTTCATTGCATTTGTTAAAATGAGTGCTTCGAATGTGGCATAGAATTATGATCAAGGAGAACAATTTTTGTTTCTTCCAAACAAGACTTCATAGAACTATTCTTCTTTTAAAACTAGTAGAATTAAATTTAAAAGAAATTTAAAATGAAATTAAATCATGTGTCCTAGTAAGCTTCGTGCAACTAAGCAAGTAGTTGAGAATAGCTACATTTATTTTCTCTCCAAATGTTTATGTAACTCTTTTCTATTTTATTCATGATTGCCCCATGAAGACTATTCATCACACTTGCGTTGTTCTCTCTGTATCACGTTCCTTTCCTTTCAAGGGGGATTGGGGGAAGTGAAAAAAAGATCACTGGCATGAAGTTTGATTCTCTGCCACTTTTGTGACAAAGCAGTATGCCTAGGGAGACTTCCAGACATAAATTACAGTAAATTAAAGACCTGCATACACCACAGCGGGAACTGGCATCTCATAAACTTTGCCAAATGCTTTCTGACCGTTTTTCTTTAGGCAGGTAGTGGGTCAAGCTGATGTCAGTTAATTTTAAACTGCAGTGATACATCAGGTAGTGTTCAAGGAACCCTTAAAAGTCCTCTTCCTTTTTCTTGCCATAGCCATTCATCCTGAACAGCTCAGATGTAATCCGAAGGAAATAATGCTGAGAAATAGATTGGGAAATATTCAGACATTAATTTATTGAGTTGCAGCATAAGGGTCAAAATACTGCTAAAAAAGAAGTCTAGTGTTTGAAACTGTCAGGGAATTATGGGTTTGTAGACTGAGTCATTTGCTAGAAGTATTATTGTATTTTGGTTCATGTTTATGACACAGACAGTGTAAGTGGTAGAAAATAAAACTAGATGGGTTTTTTTGCCTCCAACAAATCAGAGTTTGGCCAATCCTGTTGACGCTTAAAAAAAAAGTTCCATTGGCATCGCTGTACAATGGCTTCACTGTGCTTTGTCCAGAGCTGGTATATAAAGAATGTATGTTCAGCGTGGTGTGCAGAAAGAGTATGCACAGTGAAAAAGGTTGATTTTTCAAGTATATTGCAAAACCAAAGCAACATTACTCTTTTAACCCAGGCAGTGACATTCCCTAAGCCTCCCACTGCTAATATGTACAGCAAGCAGAGGCTCTAAAACACCCTTTTTGTTTTGCAGCACTCACAATTCTTTATGACTATAAAACGCATACTCATCAAAAATTGTTAGAAGCACCTAACTTCAGTTGTAGAGTTAAAAACCAGTATATTTAGAGCTGTTCAGACAACCTTAGTTCTGCTTCCTAGCACGTCTGTTCTTCTCATTGAATGTAGCTGGAAATCCTGCTGAAAAGGTAGCAGGAACTGGTCCCACCCTGAGTCGGAGACAGCAGCCAGGGCATAGAGTGCAAGCCCCTGCCACACGCACTGCGAGATACGTATCAACCGATGGCAGATGAAAGTGGGAATATGGCATTGGGATGTTGGTGACATTTGCTGCCTTCAGCTGAAACCTGTAAGAAATCTCTTCCTTTCCTGTTCCCTAGGGAACCTGGAGAGTGGCTGCCATGGATGGTGGGAAAGCAAAAGCAAAAACTAAGCCAAGAGGCCTGGAGGTATTTGTGATGAGGGAGACTAGTACTGCTCCTGCTCCTTGTCGCCCAGAGAGGGGTACAGGCAACAGAAGCCATGTCTTGGATTTGGCAGACGAGCGACTCGAGGTACTGCTTCTCTAGCTCCCTGGCATTCAGGGCACAGCGGCAACTGCCACGTCAGCACTAGTATAAACTAGTCTCTGGAACATTCACATGTTTCTTTATTCTTCTGACATGCAGCCAAAACGTGAGGAATAAAAATAAAATGTTTAAAGCTGTAATTTCTTTCTTTTAAGATGATACCCTGGCAAACTCAAACCCAGAAATTTTCAGGCACTGGAACCCATTTCCTTCTACCTTGGAGGCTGTCACACTTACTTTGTCGTGAAGGTCTGATCAAGGTCATAGGGTTCAGAGAGCTGTTTGAAGAACAGTTGTGTCTGGAGGCCTGAAGTGAAATTGGACTTTAGATGTGCTACATGCTGTAAATCAACATTGCAAGTGATCATTCATCCACTATGAACTGAATAAGCAAAGTGCAAATAAACTGTTACTATCCCCATGAAGACTTGGAGAGCTGAGATACAGGTAATAACTAAATGACTTGCCTCAAGTCACGCTAGAGCTAGAAATTGAACTTCAGTGTCCTGAATCTCCATTCTGTCTCTTAAACATCCTGTCTTTATCTACTTATCCTGTAGTCATTGTCCAACCTGGCACACGTACCTTACTGAGGATGGACATTGTGTCAGTGTCCTCATGAGAAGTGGAAGGGGGCCTCTGGGATGGGGCTCCAACATGCCAGGTGCTCAGAAATGAGCTCAGGTCAAAAGCTTCATAGGAGCTGTGACATGAGGAAAAAAGGGAAAGTTTATACTCAGTAGGGGGTGAAAAGGAAATTCACTTGATAAATGCAAACTTAAGACATATTTAGAAGCTGGGTATGGAAGCTGAACTTTCCCTGGGGCTAATTGCTGTAATGGCATGTTAAATAAATCCTTTCTAAACTTGGCTGTACCACAGGAACGCTGTTTAAATAATGAAGTGCTCATGGATAAATTCTCAAAAGCATTAGGCAGAAACTGGCTTTTATTTAACTCGAATTGTAATATATAGGTTTTTTCCATCTAGTTATTGTGACCATCACAAATTGGATCATTTATTTTTGTTACTCTCATGGCTACCTCCTTCTTTTGCTGTCCTGAGTAACCGTGAATATAACACAAATTTCTTTGCTTTTTTGCATTGTTGCACTGCAGACATAGGAATGTTCTTTCTCCTTTACTGAGCAGCTGTTAACTTATGGACCTTTCATTTTCCATTATGCATGTGCTCAAGACAAGGCAAAGCTGCTGGGAAATGGAAGATGTTTATGAAACAGTAGTGTCTGTGACCAAGCCTCTTGAAGAAGGGTACTTCAGCTGATGGATTAGAGCAGCCTGTGCCTCGTTTAAACCTGAATAATGGCAGCCCATTCTGAGAAAAAGATAGAAGAAAAAACAAAGGAGCAAAGTATGTTTCTAAAATGCTTAAATCTGAAAAGTTTCTCTCATTATGTATGGATAGAAATAGCTACATGCAGTCATAGATTTGCTGATATGCTTATCAAAATGGACAAATTACTCTAAGGAGTCCAAGGGCTCCAATGGTTGATTGCACTGGAAAAATATTTCGGAATGTTATCTAGGGTTTTGACAGTTTCTCCACCCAGCAAGGGTGGAAATATGCCAGTATCATCCTTCCTCTGTAGTATTTGGGGCACTTCTGTTTCTTATCCCATTAACTGGTCAACGACTAACAGAACAAAATTCTGAGATCTTTCACAGAATCACAGAATGTTAGGGGTTGGAAGGGACCTCTGTGGGTCATTTAGTCCAACCCTCCTGCCGAAGCAGGGTCACCTACAAAAGGTTGCACAGGACCACGTCCAGGCAGGTCTTGAATATCTCCAGAGAAGGAGACTCCACAACCTCCCTGGGCAGCCTGTTCCAGGGCTCCATCACCCTCAGAGGGAAGAAGTTCTTCCTCATGTTCAGATGGAACTTCCTATGCTTCAATTTGTGCCC
>Ga0065711_1004429_pt1 | contig 23603 bp, 13 predicted proteins | sample Hoacrofraction12_FD_59098 | JGI IMG/M metagenome (GOLD analysis project Ga0065711, IMG submission 59098) | Hoatzin crop microbial communities from Cojedes, Venezuela - Epithelial fraction 12 v2 (version 2) | ecosystem: Host-associated > Birds > Digestive system > Esophagus > Crop | place...
GGGGGGGGGAATAAAATGGAAACATATAGGAACTGCCAGCTAGTTCTTTTTTCAGTCAGGTGTCTACCTTGTCTTCTAAATGCTCATTTCCAGAAAAACCTCTGCGCACACGCTTGAAAAATTTACACTTATGACTTCACACTTGTATTTTTACCTACAATACATGAGGTCAGACATAATTAAGAGTAGCAACGAAGATCTAAAATAAAATTTGAATTAAGGGATTCTCATAGCAGCTGAGAAAGTAATTCTAGTTTCTCCACATGCATTCTTTAACCACAAAGCCATCCCATTCTTCCACTGCCTTGTCAAACTAACAACAAAGTTCAGTGCATGATTATTTTGGGTAGCAAGGAACACATGGCATAGAAACTGTATCTGAAGGAGAACGTTCCTTCAAAAACAAAAAAAACTCGGAGGTAGTGCTCAGAGGAACACCACAGAATATTTTATAAAACCAGCGTTTCAAAAACCAAAAAAAGCAATACACCTCTACTCAGGAACACTAAAATTTTAAGCATTGTAAGAGACTTTCTTGGAACGGACTGCCAAAATTAATGAATTTCTTTAGTGCAGGGTTTGCTTCACTGTTACGCTCAATGTAGACTTCAGGCTTACATCTCAGAAATAGATAGTTCAGCTAGATTATGTGTCAGGAAAAAAAAAACAAAACTATTTTCAACACCTGACACGCTGAATGCAACGCTCTTTTAAAAAGCCTATAAATCACACAGTGCGAATAATTTTCACTGTGTAACCAAAACCCCTGATTGGGATAAAGGCCTCGTCATGCCAGACATACTGTAGAAGGCAGAACAGAGACCTTGCCTTGCGCAGCTCACAACCCAGCTTACCGAAAACCTCTGACACGCAGAATACGACATTACCACTATGATCATTTGGACAAAAGAGTGAAAGTCACGCCTTTCACTTCAGTTTCTAAACCCATTTTCTCATGCAAAGTTCCAATCCGGTGTTACTGTCACCTCAGCATGTCCTTTCCCCTTGTCTCTTCCCCACATTTACCTTTCTTCTGAGCCCGGAACATTTCCAGCTGTTTCTGCTGCTGCCTTCTTAGTGTATTAACAATAGCTATTGCTAGCCTCAGTGCTTCTCGTGGGTATCCATGAGATCGTAACGCGTCCACCCTCGCACAGGCTGTAGGAACATGTTCTAAAATGGAGAAAATAATTGAGGAATAGCAATGCTTCCATGTCTGCAATGGCCTGTTTTGCTAGGTTACTCAAAAGCCCTTTATTGTTTGTTTTCTTTTGTTTTTAAAACTATGCAAGAGAGACTTAAAGCACTACTTCTGAGCCAGCATTTCAAGGGAGCCTCTGTTCTTTTTGCCAGGCTTCTCATTTATCTCCCCACCATCCCCCCCAAAATAATGCCATAGAAAATGAACAAAGCAGCAAGTCATGGAAATGTCTTTCCGGTTTAGCCACTTACCATGCCAGAGGGGCCAGCCGTGAGAGTCAAAGAGCGAGTTTTCAGTGTCGTCATGGTAACAGTAGTTGGTGTATAGGTCACTGCTGATAATGTGCTGTAAGTGGCTGTCCTGCCAGTGCAGATCGCACGCCTCAATGGCTCGAGTGAACACCGTCCGATGCGGCCTGTTCGACGAATCTGTCATTTTCACAAGTTCAGAAAGCTGCATCAGCTTTTTCTCATTCATATGTGAATCAGTCATTCACAGCATTCTTGTCTTCTGCCTATTCACCAGCCCCCCAACCGACAGCAGCCTGCCTTGTCCCCTCTCGGCACCAACCAGCCCGCAGATGACATTTCATATCCTATTATTACCCAGCAGCCCAAAGTGTGTGCCATTCACTTTGCATTCAGAGAGAGATAGACCAGCACGGCTGATGCTAAACAGGACTTTTCAGAAGGAACAGCTAGAGATGAAGGACATTCAACAGCACGTACAGAACTCCCCTAAAAACAAACTAGAAAGTATATGGCACACAGCTAGCCAACATCCCCAGCTTCTCTCCTCCTCAGACTCAGAGCTGCCAGTATGAGGGACGGATAAACATCCCACAAAAGATTTTTAGTTTTTCTCTTTGAGAACTGACATTAACTTTGAGGTCTTGTATGATTTTTTTGTGTCATAAACATATACAAATACCGTAAAGAAAGTGAGGTACAGAGGCCATGGGACTGATATAATTCTTTCCTGTGGCAAAATCCCCCTGTCACACATCAACATGGCACTATGTCTATGCACGCAGAGATGCTGTGTCAGAGCTACCACTAGTCTGCCCACGCTGGGCTGAACACCACGAGATACAGAAAGCAAAACACCTCTGTAGGTAGTTATATGCTGAACGAACTTCTGTCCCTGGCTACCTGTGAGATTTAAAAAAGAACCAAGTCTAATTCCTTCAGAGGTAATCTTCCAAGAAAAAAAAAAAAAAAAGGAAAAAACCATCTAAGCCCAAATCTGCCACCTCCCAAGCACTTAATTTTATCAGGATTATATGAAACATATCAAAACACTGAGGGTTTTGAGGATTATGAGGGATTTTTTCCCCCCAATAAACATCCTGCTTCTTCCCCAGATATTAGCAAAGTAGCCATCTTTGGATGGACTGGACAAGGCTTCTGTCAGATTTGATAATCACATTTTAGATTAGAAAGCATGATATCAAGTAAGAAGAGACACCTCCTCCAAGACAGCAGTGTTGCCTCTGCACTCCCCACACACCTGGCAATGCAGACTGCACATACAGAGCACATCCCACAGGTAGCTGCTTTAGTTCCTCACGCACTCAAGTTTAATGCAGTTGCAACAGATCTCTCTTTAAATACGTATCAAAGGTTTTGTAACTGCAAATGAAATAAAAACCCCAACACCAGAAGGAATAAAAAATTATAGTCGAGCAAAGAAACAACAGGCTTATACATGACATACTTCAAGGACACCAAACTTTCATGCAACATGTATTTAGAAGCACCAAGTGAAAAGTTAGAAGACCTAACTAAACATAAATACTTGCTTTGAAAACACTGCAGCCCCAGCACAAAAAAACCACCTATTTATCCTTTCTGCAAGGATAGTATTAGTGAAAATAATTTTGGCTGGTCATTCCTCAACAAGAAAGTTACTTTTCCCAGGAAAGAGTGCTGAATTCTGCAAGGCTAGAGTATATAAGATAGAGGTTATATTATATGTGGCAGTCAGTGCATATTGTTTAGGCTCACCTTGGTTAGCATTTGCACCCTGAGGCAAAGCATTGGTTAAATTGGGCAGCTCGTTTCCATGGTTTCCATCTTCCCAGGGACAAACATCCACACTGTTCCATTTTTTCAGCTGTTTTAGCCAACTGGCCTTCTGCTCCAGCTTGCAGTGGGGATTTAAGACTATACACATCCACAGAGCACCTGATTTTAAAAAAATTGCTAAATTATGTTTTCTATTAAAAATGTAGCAGCCAATGACTAATTGCAAACTTCTCTATAGTGTAACACTTTTTCTCCCCTCAAATGCTACACTGGTTGCTTCCCAGCTATGCCTAACACCAGGCAGACTGAATTCCTGATGCAGGATTCTTGGATCTGGCATGGCCCATATGAAGCAGTGGAAAGACTGTACCAAGCCAACCTTCCCAATTGAAAGGCATTAAGAGGTCTTTAGTATTAGAAAATCCAGAGTTCACAATGTATGGCTCATTAGACAGGAACATCAGTCAAAAGCAAACAAGAATTCACATAAAGTTACAGCACAAAATTACTGAAGTTTTTATTCTAATTTTTGTTTGTAGAAAATAACATTTGCTTCTGGTACAAGAACTATGTGTCTTGCAGCTTCAGCTACAGTAACCAAAGAAGTGCATTAGTAAGACACGTATTTTGTAAACATATACTTCCACATTCAGAACCCAGCAGAAGTACTGCTGAACACATAACTCACTCCCAAACATATCTGGGTCTCAGAGGTCCAGGAAACACTGGTTTTGTGCCATCTAATAGGAATAGGATATTGTTAACACAGTTACTCCAGTAATTCGGTTACACCAGAAAATTTGATCTACATTTTCTGTTTATGGAGCTCGCAGGGAAAGCTAATTTGTACTGATATTTCACACATACCATCACTTTGGAACCTGCTCCCTGAGACTATATAGCAGGGCAGGCAGAAATACATCAGGGTCTCTAGCAACAATTTTCAAATGGAAAGATTTTATTCTTAATCAGCTGTCTTCTTCATCAGCGTGAACTTTGACAGAAGCATGAAGACATCTGAAAGCACTGTTTAGCAACAGTTCATCTGCTCATTAAGAACCTGCCTTACACACTACAAGAGATTTAGAAAATATGCTTAAACTACACAATCTTCATGACAGGCTGAAAAAAAAAAGGCTAAAAATGCAGCTGGTTCTTCTAGAATAATAAAATTCTCACATTCAAGCACTCCTTCGCTAAGTAAGAATGCAAAAGGGATATCCAGAGCACAGGCCATCACATTACATTCATTCCTAAAGCAACTCCGCATGTTGGTATGCCACAGCACAGGAGCCAGTGGAAATACAGCTTGATCCTTAAGGCTGCAAGTCCCCTGCCTTTCAGACCAATGTGGAACAGGGAAGTAATACCAAAGAAATCTGAAAACCACAAAAAAATATGATATGGTACTCTGCAGAACACCAGAGAGGCACTACACTACTGCAGATTATTACTGCACAGTAGTTAAATACAGTACAGCAAGTGTTTTGGGGTTTTTTTGAGTGTCTGAAACTTGCCATGGGAGTCAATAAAGGCAATACTATTTTTAAAACCTCTTTTTAAATCAAATCATACGACTTTCTTTAGACACACTCATTGACAATGCTTCACTTTCCAGAGTCATATTACAACTGGTTTTTATTAATAAGCATCAATGCATTCAGCACTGACCAAGACAGAATTACTGTATTTCTTGCAACTTGCAAAACAGAAAATGGGGCATACTGGAAAGCCTTGGAGATAGTTAACTTGGGCTTTCTTATTTATTTTCAAAATCAAGTATCACTTGAGGGCATTAAGAGACACTAAACTCCAGCATGGTACAAAAAAAAGCAGCCATTTAATACTTTGTAACCAGATTCCCAGTATTTTCAAACTGAAGCAACAGCAAAGTGGAATACTTTGACCGCATTTGTTAAGTATTTCAACAATCCAGCAAGGCGGAACACACACTACTGATTATACCATGCACCCCTACAAAATGAGCGGCCTTTTCTTTTTCCATGTCTCAAACACCACTAGAGGCAAAGAAACCGTCTCGCCGTCTTCAGAAACTCTACTATGCGTGCAGCGCATCTAAAAAGCAGGAGAGGGAAGAGATACTCCAAAACACCAAAATCCTTTAAAAACTTATGTGGTCTAAAGAGGGAAACTAAGTCAAGCATAACTACATTGTTAGCAGTGATTGTCTCCGAAACCCAGGCGACTTTTATGCAGATGAAGCACAAAGACAAGTGTATTTCTAATAAACCCCACACAAACTGCTTAAAATTTCAACAGAAACCAACTGCACCCTGCTCCCAGTGACTTCAGGGCAGCTGCACGCTCAACTGAGATCTCGCCCAGCTTTCATGGCTGCCCGATTCCGTGCAGGAAGAGGAGTGAGAGACAAAACTCCCGACCACAGGAGAAGCGAACAGAGAGAGACCCAGGCTCAGCTCCTGTAGTGCTACAAAGGCCACCATCTGGTAGGAGGCGGCATAATGCCAATGACTCCTCAGTCTATTTGGGTTTCTACATTTTTTTGGTTGGGGTTTTGTGTGTTTTCATTTTTTTTCTGCCCTAGTGTGTGTACGCTTGCCTGTGTTTATATTTCTTCTCCTCCTGCTCCCTAAGTGCCTTCCCCCTCCCCTGACATCTGCTCCATTCTAGTGCTTTCAATTCACTGGTTCCTGTCCCGCTCCTAGCACTGAGAAGTCTGAGCAAAACGTCCTCTTGTGCCCAGATTTTTACCACATGCCAACTGGAAGGAGGCTGGAGGATATTATTCCTGTTTCACTCTGATGCTGCTCAGTGGAAGCCCCCCTAAGCTGGCCCTCAGACATCACCACCAATCTGCAGGCTTACACTGGCCTCAGACCAGAGATTCTCCATTTTCTGCCTAATGATCCCCATATGGGGAAACTGCCCATCATGCTTGCCCCTTACTGCAAATAAGGCTTACAGAAAAATGAAGGGCAGCTACTTGTAATTTGTGGGGAAGGTATCCAAATCCATTTTCAGTGACTTTGGCCTGTAAACCGCTGTTGGCAACAGCATATACTCAAAAGAAGTTTTCCAAAATACATTCCTGGCGTTCTCAAGTTTGCCTGCTCTACTGGATTTAATAATGCCACTAATGCCACCTGCAATATGAACAAATGTCTCATTAAATGAAAAAGACCCCAAACAGTACCGAAGGTGTTCGTATTTACATCTTCTGTTTTTCTCTAACACAGCTCGCTCTCTTCTTCCTACCTCCCTTTCCCCAGGAAACAGGTATCTTTTCAGACTCGTTGTCAGCAGGCTGACACATCTTCCCCTCCCACCACCCAAACCACACGCTATTAAAAGGAAAGTAAAGTTATGGTTTCGATTCCTTGACTGTGATCTATGTCCTTCCAATACAAAACTTCTCACAGCACAGTGGCAAAATGATCACAACCCAATACACAAATTTTTTTCCCTTAGAAGATAATTGGAAAATAAAACACGCTGCGATTACAATCTGATATTAATTTCACAAGGCAATGAACATTAGAGCTGTCATATTGCACTGAAGAATTGCCTATTTCAGTTCTACACTAATCTTCTCGACATGGAAAAAGCCAGCTTTGCCAAAACAGACCTTTGGTTGAGATACCCCTCCCTCTGAAAATGCATGGTTGTCATTCATCTTTAGTGTGCCTCACCACAAAAAAAACACGGTTACATTACTGCTTTACACAATGTGTGCCTTCCTTGTACACACAAGTGAACAATAATGCGTTTTGGTGAACATCAGTTTGTTTTTCAGTAAACATCCATACCTTGAAATTCATGGGGGAGAAAGGGACAGCATGCCTTTACACTGATTATGATTTAAATATGCAAACTGAAAAATATTAAGAAGTATTCAGTTACTGTAAAAGTAGATGTTGTAATAATTACAGGTCCAGTGTATGCATGCATTCATGAAGCCAAAAAAAGTGCAAGGAATGTACACAGACTCTCCCAAGAGATTAAGTATTGCTTACTTGTAAAATACCATTGTATTTTACTCTTGCCCCAGTAAATGGGAAGGTGATGATCAGTTTTAGTGGGGCGCTAGGACACTGACCGTGACTGAAGATCCAGCATACACTTCTGTTCGACTGTTTGATTATAGTCTTCCCACGAAATCTCCTTTTCCTACAAATACTATACCATCTTGTCAGGACTGCTGTGTAGCTAAGCTTGGGTCAGCACTTCCTCATTTACAATACCTGTGTAATCAATTTCTAAGACTTGGCCTTTGCCCTGGAATTTTACATTTAATATACTTAAGGTCAATACATTCATTTGCAAAATACAAATATGCAAGAAACAGATGCACAACTACCATGACATTTCTTTGCCCTTCCCATTAATGGGCATCTCTTTCTTAAAAAAATAAAAACTCATAAGCTACCTGGTGAGTAGCATTTGATCATTTCAAGGAAAAATGGAGCCAGCTAATGAAGATCTTCCCCTTTGTGCAACAGACAGATCGGCTTCAGGACTTGCTGCACACTTGCCACTGTGCCCCATACAAGCCTAATCAAATCTATTGCAAAAGCACAAATTTCCCAGCATCGGAAGGGCCAGAATAGAAACAACACTAGGAAACAGAACCTATGACCGCTTTGAAGTGTCAGCAAAGAATTTTTAAGTGGTTTACATCTGTTTAAATTTTAAACACACATGCACTTTCACTGGGACAGTCACTTGGAAACCTCAAAGGAGGTAGTGTATGGTATTCATAGCCTCCCAAGGAGAAGGACAAGCACCTTTAGAATGACTGGCAAAGCCACCTCTCTCCTCCAGGCAATGAGAGATCTCTATTAGAACAAAGCACTATCAGAAGTCCCACTGGAGAATGCTCTACAATTAAAGAGTCGCTTTTATGCACAATAGTGAAAAGAAGCAAAGCACTTCAGTGCTGTTCTCTCCTTGATGAGAATCCCAAGAAAAAGTACTCTCAGCATTCAGCTGGATCCAAGTTACAATTTTATTCACAAAAACAATTCCTTCATGCATTCTTGTTTCTCTGTGCATCCTTCAGGAAAAAAAAAAAAAAAAAGGCTTTCTATGGGTGCTGTATTTCTTGGAGAAAAGAGTGTTTCATTTTGCTCAAATTCATTCTATTACTAAATTAAAGTTTGATGTATTAGTCTTGACAAGTGCTTCATGCTGATTGTATTGTGTATGATAGCATAATCACTCCCCATGCATTTCACACTAGCTGGCTGATTAATGCAATAGATTACCTGCAGCACTGATGGCAAGAGGGAATCATTGCCCTTCTGCACGCTAAACTCCAAATGCACCTTAGAGGGAGTGGAGGTGTAACCCAGGGACAAAAAATGCCTAATTCCTTAAGTTCCCCTTTCTCTCTTGCTGCATCCCAGAGTTAAAGACACACGTGTATTTGGCTGAAAGGAAACTGGTATTTACATATTGAGATTCTCTTCTAAAGTATCATAACTACATGCTCTAATCTCTGTATGCCAAATATCCAAGAACTCCTGCTCTTATCTTCCTGCATTTTCAACTTTTAGTACAAAAGGAACTAACTAAGCACTTCTGTCATTTTGCACGAGCCTGTTGTTCTGGGTTATGCCTTTCTGAGTTTGTTTTAAAAACTGCTGCATCTTTGCAGACATTCTGCCATTTGACCAAAGGGTATCATATAAGAACAGAAAATTGTTTGACAGGTGCAGTTTACAGTATCATAGCCTATGACTACAATCTCCAAGAGCACTTATGATCTGCCACCTCCATTACACCCATTTCTATGCACCTATACTACCCTATAGCCTAACCACTGTAGTAAGGCATGGGCTATTAGTCTACAAAGCTAGAGCAAAGTGTAAAGCACCTGCAAATTAATCTCACTGATTAACTTCCCTAATAACCACAAAACTATTCATTCACTTGTCCACAGACAGCTAATTGGAAGTAAAAGCACTGCTAATACTAGCAAAACCAGTACAAAAATATTCCTTTATAAGTATCTTTATATGATTCTTCACAATTTTAAGTAGTTGCCAATATTTACAGCTCAGTGGTGAACAATGTATGCTTCTGGCCAAAACAGAGATCAGATACCTTATCAAATAATTTAACTGGTAACACACTCTCAGCAGTCACAGTCCATTTTCAGAGACACTAACTTATCTTCTGAAAATTGTGAATGTGACTACTAGCTATAAATACACTAACCTACCTCTATTTAAATTTATCACTGAGATGAATTAATTCCTCAGCTAATTTTTTTAGGAAGACTCAAAACTGGAAAGCTTGATAAGTTCATCAAACAAAACAAGACATTCATAAAAGGAAGGTATTAAAATACCTCTCTTTTTAAAACAAAAAAGTGGAGCAAGTGCAAAGACTCCCTTGCATAGTGGCAAGTTCAGAAAAAAAGTATGATTGTCGCAACTATGCTCACAGGATGCAAATAGCCCACTGTAACTGGCCAGAAGAACGCATTCTGATTGTCTAGTCTGAATTTCTTCCTACTCTTAAGATTTTCTGAGCTACCTTCATCTTCCAGTCTAAAAATGATTATTGAATTTTTTAAGAAAGCATACTTCAATTAAGAATCCTAATACAAAAATCCAGCACAGCTCCTTGTTAGCTGATCTACTGCCTGTCTACCATAAGACAAAATTCTAAGCCTATTTCTACTTTTCTAGTTAAATTTGTTCACCTCTAACTACAATTCTCAGCTACCTTTTGTTTGCTTGGCAGAAGTGTCTTCCTCATCCGTTTTTTAGTCTACATATGTATCTATTATGAAGGATTTCCTTTGTCTTGCTTTGACAGACCGGAGCAGATCGAGATTCTTGCATGTCTCACTTTGAATTACTTTTCCAAATTTTCAGTTATTTTTCTAGTATCCATTCAAGACAGAAAACTGGAAAATGGCACAAGGCTAGATTGCTGGACCACAGTAGAGCTCACAGAAATCAGGGAAGATTCAGTAAATCCTCTCCATAAATGTATTACTTCTCTCTAGCTCTGGTATTTACTACAAGTGGTACTGGAAAATTAAATGGCAGCTTAATGTTACTGAAGTATCAAAAATAAAGAGTGAGAAGAAGAACAAAAATAATTCTAAGTACCAGCTTGGGCTGATAGTACAACTCTGCCCTTAATCTTGACAGTCACAACTCCAAAGTTAGGGCTGCAATGAGTTTTGTACCAGCTTCAATACAGAACAATTTTTTAGGACATTTAGAAGTAAATCAGTTTAACAGCTTAGGAACAAAAACTTCAAAAACTGTTTTAATGCGGGTACTTCAAGAAATTCAGCTCCAGCTGTAAACGTACTTTCCATACTGAACTAAACAGAAACCCAAACTTTCTGTATGGCATTAAAAATAAACCCCTCAAGCTATGCTTATAAAGTTAATTACTTTCACCATTATTCCTCAAATTCGACAAATGCCACAAGAAAGAATACCCTCTTTGAAAACAGCTCCTACTTACTGTCATACTCTGGCCTCATATATCCTCATTTCAAATACCATTATGGCACATGCCAATAATGACGGAGGAAGGAAATCATCCTCAAAGAAGATGGACTGAACCCATCTTTGCAGAACTGCAGCCTGGCTTCATTCACCGGGGAAATGTAGGTGACAGCCAAAATCAAGACATTCCAGGGTCATGAGAGCAATTACTTTAAGTTGTCATCCACAACACAGGCCTTAGAGCAGCAATATTGTCTTGTGATGCTAATTGAGAAGTACTGTTAATTCAGTGCCTCCAATAGCACAAATCATTCAAATAAACTGACATATTAACAGCTCATTCTGTGAAAGAGTAGATGTAACCTTAAGTGTGTGAACTAAAGGCACACGCTTTTTATAACTGTATGGCAACCACACTGTGGTAGCTAAGATTAAACAAAATGGAAGTAAAAGAAGAATTATCAATTAAGCAAAGACTGGATAAGATACATTTGAAGACACAAATATGTGTAAGATATCACTCTACCTAGAAGTCCCACGATGGAAGACCAAGGGAAATGGTGCAAGGCACGGTGCATCCCACCTTTTTTGAAACATAGGTCTTCCTACAGCTTGCACTTCAGGGCCAGAAATGTACTATGTGCAAGTGATTAACCTAAACTTCCAAATTTGAAATTAACTTTATTTTCTACAGGTGCAGGGCACTGGTATTCTCCTTAGCTTTAAGGCAGAACATGATGCCATTAGAACCTGGGATACTCAAAGAAATCATGAAAATATGGATACAAGCTTAGCACTCAAATATGAAATTTAGAGCCTTGCTGTACCATTTTTGAAATACAGTAAAACATGGGGAAAAGTGAATGCTTCTACTTCATAGCTGATCCTGAAAAAGCAATTGCACAAGATATACAGATCCAGAAATATGGTATTAGAGCACAAAAACTGTAATGAATGCTTAACTTCAGTGATCCTTTACCATGGCAGCTCTGCAGCAGTCATCAAATCTGGCATCAGGAAGGAATTTCTCTAGGGGACACACCGGCAACAACCCTAGCTGCTTTGTCCTTTTTCCCTTCCACTTCAGTACTAAGCACAGATAATCTGTTTAGACCACCTGGCATGTCCCATTCATGTAAGTTTGTCTCTCTAGTTGCAAAGGGAATCAATGCCGGCCATAGATATAGCTGGAAAACAGCTTCATTTAGTTAAGATTAAAAAAAGAAAAAAAAAAATCTTTGTATTTTCCAGAGATCAATATAAACTTCTATTAGAAAAATTCAGAGTGGTTTCCAAATTAAAAAAAAACAAAAAACAACAAAGCATTATTTAACAATCATTTGTTTGCTCACAGCAAAATGGTAATTAAATATCTCTTAATTAATGATTCCTTGCCTAAACTCAACATTTAGGATTAAGTTTTAGATAAGGAGCCAAGTGTTATTAATAAAAATTTACACATGATCCTTCAGGAAATATAGTGCACTATTTCTCTACATGACATGACCTTGTAAAAATGACATTTCAATTACAAATTTTAACACAAAAATGTATCACACTAATCCAGAAAGTGGACAAAATATCAGAAAATGTTAATTCAAAGTAGGTCATCAAGCTGTTCTAACATTTAGAAAGTGGCCCACAACAGGGCAAAATGCTAGTGAAAAATTACTAAGACTACTAGAACTACTCAGGCAAAGACATGTTCTTCTACTCAGGAAATACCTTCATGACAACAACCTATTTAGTGTGCACAACAAAAGGATTCTAACGATGTCACCCGGAAAGCTTTATTCCATGAATGAGGCTCATGGCTATATCATGGGAGGTTCCTACACTTAAAAGCTTTAGATATCAACAAGTGGTTGAGGGAGACAGGAGAAGCTTATGCATTACAATGTGGAGACTATCCAGCTGCAAGTGCAAAATACCTTTCAAGTTCTCCTCAGCATCATAAAATAAGGGGACCAGAGACCAGCATCAGCATGATGAAACCAGAACACATTCACAAATTTTATCCACTGCCTTGCCTTTACAAGAGCTCTTTGGACACACCCTCTTGCCCATCACATAGCCATCACATTTTTGTTCAACAAGAAACTAATCCTTGACTTAAAAAACCCAGCTCTCTTCCCCCTTAAACAGTTCTTAAATATCAAAATGGAGGAAATACGCTAGAAATGTTTGTTTTGAAACATGCAAATTATGTGAAGTTTCTTCACCACGAAGGCAAGCAAGAGGATATAAAGATACTGAAAATGGTAGTTCACAAAAAAAAAATCTCATCCTGTAATCTACGTGTTGACAAGATGTTGGGCTCCATCACTCCACCGAGCAGTAGATACTTGTCATAGATTCTTCTACTTGACTGCTTTCATCAGATTAAGCATCTGGGATTTAATTTAACAGTTTCAGCTTTATTAAGCTGTCACAAGAGAAGCCCTGCTTTGATAACAGTAGCTGCTCCAATTATGGCTTGGTTTAGGGTTGACAAGTATAATGATTCATTCGTGGCACATGAGAAGCAATAAAAGGTTGTTTTGCATTACAGCTTTAAAAATGTGGGCACTTTTTTCATTTAATTTGTCACTTAGCTTTTGCTAAGAGGACATTTAAATTGCAGTAAAAGGCAAATAGGGCTTTTAGTTTAAATGTAATCCCCATATTTAAATGATCTGTAATGGCGTAGTGTTCAAGTGGGAACACTATTGTTTCACAGTGGGCCCTGATGGTGACATGTGACATTTGTATTCAGGTTCTGTATTATCCATGTGGCTAAAGGGCTTCCAATTCCATTTCACAGCCAGAAGCCTGCAGAAAACACCAATTAACTTGCAGATCCCATTTGCCGACAAAACTCAGCTTCTTCCCAATGTTTGGCATCTGGCAGTACTCAACATTTAATTCCAAAGCAGAGCCTTGAAGCCATCATGATCCCCGGGCTGGGGTACAAAGTCAAATTTTCCCCTTTTGTTAAGGAAATCTTTGTACTTCTGTAGAGAACAAGCAATTCATACTTAATTTTTCATGGATTAATATTAATGAGTTACCACTGTAGTAAGATTGCATGGTCCATTTTTTTCCCCTCCAGACTATGAAGAAGGTTAACTGACCTTTTCATCAAATAAGAGATCACAGCTCAACAGGCATCAGCAGACATTTACTGTGCATTTCCATTTCCCCTCATTTTACAAATGCAATTTAATTAAAAGGCAAACCAAGGGGCTTCAGATAATCAACCATTCTGACATACTGAAGTCTCCAACCATGGTCATCAAGAGTTAAATACCTAAAGCTCAGCATGTGAAATTTACCTACTGAGACACCATTTAAACAACAACATGAAGAATTCCAGCTCTGCTCTAAATCTGGGAAGTGCATTCATGTATTACTGTGGCAAGCTAGAAGTGTTCACCACTGCATTACTGAAGCTGCATCTAAATTCTTCTAGTATGAGAAACGTATGAGCAAGCCTTATAGCTATGACCTATAATCTTGATCTTTCCAATACTACACCTTTGGAGTTCCGTAAGGAGCATTTAGCTCAACCGATTCTTTGATGTACAACAGGGGAATCTGCTGAGTATAATTACTATGTTTTTCCTCCTGATCTAAAGGCTTTAAAAAAACCTGGCTACTTATGTACGCTTTTGAATTGTAAATTGCTTACAGAATTAGGACTTTGTGTTAGAAAATCGCCATGTTCACACTTAGATGTGAAGTATCTGTGTGTTTTGGGTGGGGTATCAGTGGGGTTTGGGGGGGACGGGGGTTGGTGGTTTTGGGGGGTTTTATTTGTTTGGTTTTTAAATCAGCACCTTCAAACATTCAAATCCAATCCGACTTCTACTGAAGTCAACAAGTTACCGTAAACTTCAGCAAGAACTCTGATCAGAGACCAGTGTGTCCTTCCAGTGCCCTTGCCAATGCCAGGCAGGAAGCATCCGTTGAGTTCTAATGAAAGGCTCAAGTGACCTAGTCACGGAGCAAAGATGAAGTCATTCAAGTACACGAAGATGGAACCAACAAAGTGGCCATATGCCTAGCAGTTGGCAGGCAGCATACCAGGGCAAGCAAGCAAGCCTTTATTAAGAAGAGTCTTTATTTGCATACTTATAATGTCTTAAAATTCTCCATAACTACAATGTTAAATTGCTACCTACCTGAGAAATAAATGAGATCATAGGTAAATTTTTTTTAAAGACATACATATATGCCACTCCCAGATTACCCCGAACAGATGATACAAAAAGTTAAGTATGCAAAGACCTTTCTCACCCCCTTTATTGGTATTTTAGGTCCCTGACATCCTAGAACATGACAAGACAGGAAGCCAACATTATTTTAGAACATCACCCCCTTAAACACAACATTTAAGTTCTCTGCCATTACTGGCACAGATCATACATTGCCAGGGCCATCCTTCTCTTCCTTCTGCAGCTTGCTATTGTAACTCTGGTCTCCCTTAAAATCTCATTCAACTTTTACACATTCACTTTTTTGGTAGAGATGCATGTTTCACCTGGAAAAAGGGATGTGTTTAATCCGAGGGAAACTCAAGGTGAAATCCTAGCAAAAACATGGCAGCAGATTGTAAATTTCACACAACTTAGGAGTCAAGCTGGCAAGATTCATCCAATTCACAGCAATTTTGAGGGAACTTGCTAAACACCAGTGGAAGGAGTCCTACTAGTGCGGGAAAGAAATGGACAGTTTAGAAACAAAGACAAGCTGGGAGTAGAAGAACCAAGTTCAGTTCTACCCTTAGCTTACTGCATACCTCAAGTGATTAAAATGTATTTGCAATTGAAGCCACTGTACATGATCAACATATTTTAATACTGTTCGAGGCAGCGGAGCAGTTCAGGACAAACAACAGGGTCTGCCTCAGATTGCGAATACAGCAGTTGAGGTAATGGTGAGGCTGGAGGCTGCACTGCAGCTTTTTGGGAGTGGCACCTATAATTCTGATTAAACAGAGCTAAACTAATCCATTCAATTCATCTAAAACATTGCTTATTCAATGCTGCAGGCACAGTGATTCCACCTCCTTTACCTTCAGACAGGTGCTGTCAAGAAAATGATACTAATATGAAACTGATGAAACAAGAAGAGCCCCTAAGAAAATTTAACAAAATCTTTTACGTTTATTGGCAGCACGTAGTAAGACTGCTACAGATAACTGATGGAGAACACATTTCTGCGTCTCCCATCACCTACCAGGTCAACCCACATAAGCAATGAAGCATGAGGCCCTCCAGTTTTCAATACTGGTGGGATATAATTTTGCTGCCTATATGTCCAGATAAGCATGTGCCCTGTTATTCCTCAACAAGCCGAGGCATCATAAAAATGACATACTAAAAGGGTTGTTACACTTGAAAACAAGTAGTTGTATCAACACTCTCCCTAACAGAGCTTTGCCTGCTCTGATAGTAAGGCTTTCCACCACAAGTCTATCATCTCAACTAGATCGCTAGTGCTTTATTAGCCAAATGCTTCATTTAGAGTGAACATCATTTATGCTAAACAGGTTATACCCAGCCTTAGCCCCATCAGTCAACATGCAATCAATCTTCGTTGTCTGTAACCTTTAACAGTGGAAAACTTCGGTTTTGCTTCTGATGCTTCCTTTCTAAATGAAGCATGTTATTCTTGCTTGGATTTAATCTCATTTAGCTTGATTTTGGACCTTCAGAATATATTAAAAGCATTTATGGTCTTTGGCTCTCTTCATACTGTCCCATAGGACATCATCTGTAAGGTTTTTTGTTTGCTTGTTATTTAATATTTCTTTATTGCCATGTTCCACACCATGTAAGTCAAGCATAGAGTATCAACCATAACACTTCTCTGGACAGACTCTAAGTCTAGACTTGAAGTGTCTTTTCATACTCAGTGAGAGAAGAGGTAACGACTCCCAGGTTCCATGAATCACACACACACACGCACACACGCGCGCACACGCAGTGACCACAAAGAGATTCCATTTAGGCTGTGTGTCTTCACCTGGCTTTGAGAAAGCCTCCAAAACAGCATCCAAAAATCTTCCTACAGCTAAGATACACACATTAATCCCGTCACTGATACACTCAGTGAATTATCTTTTAAAGAAACAACTTAGATTTACAACTGTATTTTAAGTAATTCAGGTTGTGTTTTGTCACTTATCTTCTACACACTTACACATCAACTGGATAGTAGTTTGTTCCAGTACCTCATATGTAGGAAAGGAATGCTTGTGGTTACTCAATACTCTTTTCCACTCACCTACCCACCTTTAAAATATCAGTGACACTTATGTTCAAGTTGTTTTGAATTTTGCCTCCCTACCACATATTCCTATGTATTTTGAAAACTTCTGAAGCAGTAGTTCAAAAGTGTATTAGCAAGTTTCTGGAACTCTTTAGAGCAACTGTCCTCAGACCTTACCAGTTCAAATATTCCCTGTCCATTTCAGCCTGTGTTCCTCTTTGTTGTACAACTAAGCCATGTATCTGGTCACAACTGACCTTTCCTGTAAAGCAGTGTTAATTGTTTTAGCTGCCTGTTGTTTTAGCTTGCCTTTGTTGCCATCTTCTCACACTCTTAATGATTATCTTCCCTTTCTCTCTCTAGTTATGAACAGATTTCTTCCTTAGCCTTTCCAGTTTAGCACTAGTGGCTTATACACTTACCCTCAGCCGCGTAGCTACATTTCTACTTTGTGCTTTATTCTTTTTAGATCCTCAGGTACTTACAACCTGTTGTAATTGTACTTGTTTCACACCATGCTCCTCTCCTCCAACTGCAATTGTTTCACACTGTAGATCACAAATTTAGTTTCACCCAACCTTAACTGAACAGCAAAACTGCAGAAAACTAACCTCCTTTACCTAGTACAAAAATAAAGTTTCTCTCCACCCCAAACATGTGATTGCTTCTTCATTATACATATGAACTTCGAAATTTTTCTGAAGCCTGTGCATTTACCCAGTTCATCCCAGAGCTGCCTATACTTGTCAGTCATTGAAGTTCCTTGTTGTCTCCAAAGTGCCAGACGAGGGTCAGCCATGAACTGTTCTGTTATCAAGGTCAACATGCGAGCTCCATTGGAATCTCTCATCTTTAGCATCTCTCGCACCTAGGAAACAAGTCTTTTAATACAAACTTGAAAAAAGAAATCACAGTATAAACAATATGCTGCAGTGTTAAATTTTCCACCTCTGTTAAATAAGAAATTTACATATGTGATGTGAAATTTTTAAATAGAAAAAATAGTCTGCCTTCCCAATTTTAACCATTTTTGGTTTCAGTATCCCACTGCAATTCTTGAAAGCTACTTCTTCCACAAGTAATCCACAGGTGTGTTACGCAAACTGCTGCAAGACCAATTTCTACAGGTTTCTCCAACATTTTAGGGGTGGGAAGGAAGAGAACAGCAATGCTGCAGACAGTTGAAATGCCACTTCATATCCTTAAATGGATCTTAACGCACATCAGATCGCAGTCCATTGCTGTACGGCTCCTTGTTGAAGTTACCATCGTGCTCCAAAGGCTTTGTCTTGTTTTCGAACAACAGGACTGAGTTAGACACAGACAAGTACAGGCTGGCTTGGGGAACAGGGGAGAGAAAAAAGGGAAGGTTTTGAGTACTCAACACACCTTTGCAAAAAGTAAATTAAGCTGCTTCCCTGATCCATGGTATCCGCCCTGGGAGAGAAAGAGTTTAACCTGTTCTTGGACCTGCTCCTCATCCAAATGCCAGCAGTTTTCATCATCTATGCTAGCACCCGCTGTTGGGTCAGGAGCACCTGCAAACAGAAAAAAAAAAATCATTATGTTCTACATAAAGAAGAGAGGTTCGTTGGTCAAGGGGAGAGGACTACCACAGAGTTTTTCAGATTTGTGTTTTGTTCTGGTTCGGATGTCTTGGCTTTAATCTAAACATTCTTTAAAATAGACTGAAATTTCTCCTCAGTAGTGATAAGCACTGAGAAATTACAGCCTATGAGAAGTTATTTAAATAAAAAAACTATTTTATAGAAAACACTAAAATCAAGGAGAGGTTTTTTCCTCCTATCTCAGCAGCTATACTAGAATGCTTTTACAAGGAAAATTAGACTTTGCATAGTATTTCTACAACTGTGATGTTAAAACTACTCTCTTCAAAATACCCGTGTAATTCCTGTACATTCAGCAATCTTGCTCAGGTTTAACTGACTGCTAGTGAGCACTGCTATTGATGAACATCAGGAAAATCATCTCCTCTGTGCCTCTGAGCTGTGATGGCTCTGCAAAGCTATACAAAGTGCAAGAAAAAAAAAAGCCCACACAAATCCAAAGTCTTAAAGCACTAAAGGCATTTCCATCCTAAATAAAAGCTACAGCTGTGTAAGACTGTGGTGCTTCCAAAGAAGCAGCTTTACATAGGCAATGTCATCAGCAAAGTCAATTCAAATCAGCTCTACCCGAATTACCCTAGTGTGAACTGAAGTGACTAGATTTACACCAGGAAATGCTTTGGTTACAGGCTTCTCTAACACAAATTTTGCAGTTGAGATCAGTGATTTTCCACTGGTGGCCTCTTCTAAAGGCTGACAAAATGAACTAAAACAAGTTCTTGCACCATCTTGCAATCTGTATTTTTCTGAAGACAACCGCATCGCCACTGGAAATGTTTTAGAAGGTATTCAGACTGAACAGGCTGAAAAGCACTGCTCTCTACAGTCAGGGAAACAACTCACAGCAGTGCATCACCATACCAGATGTGAGGTATTTTAAACATGCCCAAGACTCAAGTTAACTTGACATTTTGATTCTGGGCTTGTTGCACCTGTGTAATCTCTGTCTCTTAGATTTTGAGAAGATGATAGAAACTAAAACACGTTGTACAATCCATAACTTAAATCCAAGCCCACGTTACCTCTGTAGCCAAAAAAAAGGGTACTGGCAGGGAAGGAAAAATACATAATCAGATTTGTAAAAACTTGCTTTTTCAAAAAAGTCCTGAGAACTTGAAAAGCAAAGACAGTTACAACTCTTCAGATGTACAGGAATTAAATATTGACTGTATTGATTCAAGCCTTCATTTCACAATTGCAGCTCTGCCACATACGTGAAGCTTTTAAGCAGCTGCAGGGAATGCCGGATTCTTTATTCAATGAATATACAACTGGAAGATTTAAAGGGTCAGAGGGATGTCTTGTCTACTAGTTGCTGAGGAAGTGAAAAAAGTCCTCCGGCTCAGCAACTTCCTAAACTGACTCCCAACTTCAGAGCCTACAGCTGGGACCGCTACATTGCTGTGTGCATAAATACACACACACACACATGTATTTAGATCAGTAAGAAATTGTACTTTTGAAGATGTGAATGAACTCTCCCGCCTTCCACAGGAACCATAACAGTCTCAGAAGACAGGAATCAAACCCAAAACAGTACAAAAAACAAGGAATGAAAAACCTTCTCTTCTGAGTGCTTCCATCTTCAGTATGCTAGTTTTCAGGGGGTTTCAATTTAGTCAGCTCAACAAAACGCATACTGATAAGTCTTCAGTTGCAAAGAACAAGATAAAAACGGGAATCAAGCCACATGAGAACAAGCAGCACAGCTGTTGCACAGACCTAGTTTTGCAGTATCACCTTGCAAATAGTTTAAATATTTAATTGCTCAGAAAGACCTGTGAAAAGGAACTATATAAAAGCACCAGTATGTAAAATACATTTATATTTATCCCTCACCTCAATGGAGATTTATCTTCAAATAATCTCAGCATGGCTACTTTTAAAATGAATTAAAAATAGCCAAGATTCCTCAGCTAAGATTCCCCGTTTAGAGAAAAAACAAGATTCCTTCTGTAACTGTTTACATCTTATCAAGAGCTCATCGGTCAGTTTGTGCTGGAAGGTTAAATTTCAACACAGTTACTGCAGATTCTTAAACAACAGGGTTCCTTTACAGAAGCAAGGGTGCCCACTGCACCGGGCCAGCAGTGCTGCCCCCACCAAGGCCTCTTCTCCCAGCACGATCTCAAATACACCTTCCTCACAGACTCAGCATAGCTACACTTACACCAGGGTTACGTTCGTGCCAGTGAGCTAGAAGCAGCCTGTAAGAGCTGAAAACACCAGGCTGAGGGTCTGAGCTCTACGATGCTGCTCAGCACAGTACTACAGATGTGTCTGGCTCAGAGCCATTTTTCCTTACAAGATCTTATACATTAAGATCAAGATTTTTAATCGGGAAGTATAAAGAAATTTCAGTATACATGTAACCAGCACCAGCTGCTAATTCACTGATCTTTCAACACCATTAGCAGTCTTCAGCACCAGCCATGGACTAACAAGGCATGGAGATGGCGTGTCCGATCAGGCATGAGTACAAACCACGTTTCCACCATGGCAGCTGCCAGGCATCCTACTGGTGCTGCTGGGCAAGCCTCTGCATCCACTGCCCACATCATGCTTGGTTTGGGGTTGAGACACCACCATCTCCACATCTCTCAACCAAGCACTTTTCAAGACCACCACGTTCACTCACAGCCAGGCGAACACCGATTGAGCAGGAGAGGAAACACACTAGACAAAACACAGACCACTCCTGGGCAACAGACAGGATTTCTAAACCTCCAACTCTTCTTCTGAAGACATGGGACTGGGTGAGCAGACAAGAAATTATCTGCGCAAGCGACAAGAGCCCTAGGAGCTGCAAGACAAAGCCGCAGCAGTAGCTGGCAGGGAGGCTCAGGCTCAGCCAGCGAGAGCCGCTTCACACAGGACACAGTGCAGTCCGGAACAGGCACCATGAGGCTTCAGCAGACAGAGATTTTGGTTGTGGAGCAGAACATGGGCAGCCCTGAATTTAACCTCTGCAGCGCAGTTTGATATCAGGACCAAACCCCATTCGTAAACTGGGGATAAGTATTACTTATATGCTTTAGAGGGGTGTCATGAGGATAAATTAGTTCACATGCAAACTATGAAAGTGAAAAGCACTGTATAATTACACAAAATATTAAAACCTGTAATTAAACTGTGTCAGTTTATAGACACTAACATACTAATCTCCCTCCCTCCAGCCTCTGGGTTTTTCAACTTCCGTCATGACTGGTCTTTGAAATAGGTTTTAAGTCATGTACTTACAGTTAAATAAAATAAATAAAAAATTTTATAGTCAGTATATAGATACAGCCATACTTACTCATGCTCTTTTACTGAAATTACTAAATTGCAATCTTAGCAATCAAGTAGGAATATTGTGCACAACTTGTCTGTAACACGGAACACCCAAATAAAATTTGAAAACAGGGTAACAGCCTTTTATATTTCTGGTCATAGCAGGTTACATGTTAAATATAATCAACACCCAAGTTCTAAGCACCAGAAGCATTTAAAAAAAACACTTTGGTCATTTACGCAACAATTTTAAGAGCAATTACTTTCAAAATGACCAACAGTATTCAAGAATTGGTGTTGTATATGAAGAACTTAACCTTGAAAAGGAAGGAGAAGTAAAGCAAGTAGCATTGACTAAAATAGGCTAAGAATTGCCTATACTGCAAACTACTCCAGTGTAGATCAACACTGAAATTTGGTTAACACAACAGAACGTAGTCTTTACGGCAAACTGTTTCTCTTACCCTTGTTTTTGAAGTATCACAAGAGTTGTATTAACCTCAAATGAAGCCATGCCAAATTACTCACTCATAGCTATACTGAAACTTTTTGAACTTCATTTTCTAAGAATCATATTAATTTACGTCTACAAATGAACTGTAGATCAATTAAAATTTTATTAAATGTCATTCCACAGCAGCATTAAGGAGAAAAACATACGGAAAAAATGATTACTAATAAAAAGCATGACTTACTGAGTACTATGCAAAGATTGAATGGTCCCAGCTAGAAACCAATACTGCTGTATGCTAATTCACAACAGAATTGATTCTATAAACTTAGTGCACTCAGACTTACTCTAAACAATGATTATATAAAAACCAGAGATCATGAAATTAATGATTCAAAAATACTATTATGCCTTTGATTCCCCAAATGATTCCAAGTTGAGACATAAGTCACTTCAACTCTTACTTAATTTCAGAACTCTTGGGTGGAATATAACACCTATTCAGCAGCTCACAGCATCACAGAAAAACAGCAACTGCTGGTTAGTAGACAGAGCTAACAGAAAGTACGAAGACAGGACAGGCTATGTCAAGTTGCTGAGGAAAGTTGATAAAAACCCAAGTCTAACTTCCAAAAAATTCTTTCATTTCCATCTGCACACACAGCAAGATGCATAAACTTATCTGCTGACAATATCTAATCTCTCCTGCTAAAATCCAGGTCTCATAATATGGCCATAAGTTTAAGTCAACTTGTGTGTGGCAGATAAAACAACTTCCTTATCCGTACAGACTAGCATGCATTATTTTCATTTATTTTTCCCTTCAACGTCTCAAAACAAAATCTCACTTTTTCTATATAACAAGTTTTATTTAAATGTTTAATATATCTGAAAAAATCCTTCCTGAAAATACGAATTTCATAAATTATTTTTTCATGTCTTTTTGCAATTATCAGTCTTTCATTTTATTGTACATTGTACTACTACTTTACTTCTACTTGGGTTTCTCAATTTTGGCTAGTCATGTTGTTACTTACTTCCCAGATCTGGTTCACTAAATAATTGTCACATCAAGCACTGAAGCACTTCACTTTCATCCTTGAAAGGAAACTCAGCTGCCATTTTCTACATTCTTCTTTTGCAACTAGTCTCTCAATCAATTTTGCCAGTTTAAGCAAGGCCAGTGACAAAATGCAGACCACTTTCTCTACCCCTGCCAAATAGTCTGGTCAGTCATAATGACATTTCTGTTCAGACTCTGTAACCTCATGTAACTTGGGCTGGTTGGATTGGGAGTATCCCTGTGAGTGC
>Ga0065711_1006347_pt1 | contig 23602 bp, 12 predicted proteins | sample Hoacrofraction12_FD_59098 | JGI IMG/M metagenome (GOLD analysis project Ga0065711, IMG submission 59098) | Hoatzin crop microbial communities from Cojedes, Venezuela - Epithelial fraction 12 v2 (version 2) | ecosystem: Host-associated > Birds > Digestive system > Esophagus > Crop | place...
CCGCCTGGACAAGGTCCTGTGCAGCCTGCTGTGGGTGACCCTGCTTCGGCAGGGGGTTGGACTGGGTGACCCACAGAGGTCCCTTCCAACCCCTACCATTCTGTGATTCTGTGATTCTGTGATCTTATGTGACGGGTCTGTCAAAGTATTTGAGTGAGAGAGAAGTAGCCAATTCAGCATTAAGAAGTTGGTGCTTAGGAAAGCATTATGGTACGAGAGTCAGCACCTTTTGTTGGTTGGTACACACATGCTGCAGTAGACATCATTTTTATACTGTCTCCTGTCAGCACCTTCCCCACATTCACTTTAATTCTCACCTGTTCGATCCTAGTGCCTGTGTCATGTAACACAGCTCTTTTCTCATCTGAGAAATTCTTTCCATTATTAATTTCTTAGGCTTTTGCCTTCACCTCAGAGCACTCTCCAGCCACAAACAGCAGTTTTTGTCTTAAAGACCAGTATTTCTGTATCAACTTCAGCATGGCAACTTCAAATTTTCTTCATGAAGAGACAATTACCTACCAAAGTAAAGTTAAATTAGAACTGTATGTGGCAGTGCTTTTTTGTAAGTGTATTTTTAAATTGAAGACAGTTTTTTTATCAATACTTGTATCGATACTGTGTTTATCTGACATTTTCAAAGTTTACACTCTGAGTTTTTAAGCTTTTTATAGGTTGTCAAGTTCTTTTCTTACCGGCAATTATTATGCTATATGTGAAAATGTTTCTTACACTCCGTTTTAGCAGAAATGCATCCCTATTTTTAGAGACACACATTTTTCTTACATAGTTTACATATCTGCAGTTATCAACACCCATCATTATTCAGCTAAGACTGCTAGAAAACAACAGATTTTTATGAAGAAGTGATTACTATCTATACCCCAAAACGTAAATATGAATATTAGTAGCAACTAATGGCTTCTTCTACGTGTCCTAGGAAACAATCTGCAACTAGCTCTACAGGAATCACTGTTTGGTACCATGTTCTTTCCATAAATCATACCTGATTTTCAGGTGTCAGAATCTTCCAGATGCCATGTTCTTCACAGGTCAACTTTAATTTGCCGAAGGTGATTCAGATCTTCTAGGTTTAAAGTCAGAAGCGCTCTCTAGAGCGTTCTATCTGGATTGCAAATCTGAGTGACTAGAACACCCACACATCAAGCTGGACCATGAGCATACAGGTATGCGTGTTACCGGGGTTACCAGGAGATGAACTAAGGAAAAAGGTAGAGAAGAAGGTGAGGAAAGCTGTAATGAATAACAGTAATTTTATTAAATATTATGCAAAAAGCATGATTCTGTGGATTAAACAGATAATACAAATAAACCCAGAATTTCCAAGAGAGGAAGGGCCTGGGGACTGCTCTGCTTGGCCTTCTGCAGGCTGCGCCTTCTGCCTGCTGCGGTGGGTGGCTTTGCTCCCATTGGTCGGGTGGCAGCAGGGGAGCCAATGAGTGCGCGGCTCCAGGCTCAGCCATGCTGCCATTGGCTGTCCAGCCCCACTCGGTTCCTGCCGCCAGCAGAGCTGCGCAGCGGCTGTGAGGACGGTGTCCGCTGGGTGCCAAACCCCTTTTGAAATTGCTCTCTGACAAAGACCAAAAAGTATTTATAAAATGCCCATCTCAAATACGCACTCCTGCGAAGATAACATGTAATGCTGCGTCAAACACTAGAAACGGTCAAATCTCCTGAAAAACTGAATGCCTGTCCTTCCCACTGGGCATCTGAGGTTTTGCAGCATTGGTCCTGACTTTTTCTGAATATGGTTCCAACTGGATGAAATTGGCTTTGCAGTGTTTATCTTCCTCTTCCTGCAGTCTACCAGAGTTGACAGAACTCCTGCATTTTTGTTACCTGATAATGTCTCATACATATTTCAATCTCCAAATTTTCTCCCAAGCAGCTTTAAAATAACTGTAGGTCACCTACTTAGTGGTTTGCTTTACTCTGTGGCTTACATGTCCTGCCTTGCATCTAGCAAAAACCCTCTTGCTATGTCTTCTCAGAATGGCACTGCCTTCATAGTGAAAACACACTGCCTAGCTGGCTCTTGCTCTGAAGCTGTTGAAGACACTATTTCATCTGCCAATAATAAAGAAGCAACTGACCTAAGTTACTCTTCTCTATTCACCTTGCTGTGATGGCAGAGTGCTGACTGTACCATTATTGCTCTATAAAGCGAAGTCAGATTTATGAGGCAAAATCTATGATGGTGTGATTCCAGCTAGACAAAAAAAAAGCCCAGTATGAAAATAGTTATTCATATCTGCGATAGCCTTTGTCACAGAAAAGATAACCCTCCTGTGCTGAAAGGAATAAGATCACTGATGTAAATCAGACTGCTACATTCAAGTCCCTCTAAGTTACTAATGAGCCTGGAAGAACAAGGATACTTAGGAGAAATCCAGAACAGCAAGACATGAGTTGTTGGAGCAGAGGGAAGTACTTACTTCATATGATACTAAACTCTTCTACAGTAGACTGCCCAGCTTAAGCTCGTGAACTCAGGTAGCATGAAAGAAAGAGAAGGAAAAAGAAAGTGATAAAAAAAAAGTAGGCAGAAAGGAGTGAACGATCAAACAAATGAATGAACAAACAAGGTAACAAAGGAATTTATAAAGTACAGTATTTCTAACTTGGTAATGTTTATTATTTAAAACATGATTTGATATTTTGTTGCACTCATTCTAGAAATAAAAATAATAAAATCTTGGTATGAAATATTGATGTAAGCTCTATGATTTGCCTCAGTTGTTTCTGTCTCACACAGTTGATGGGATCCTAATTTTTTTTTCAGGTTTGTCCACCTTGAGTTTTCAGTAGCAGTTACCACAACTTTTTTCTATAAAAATAAAACAAGTTTTGAGCCAGGCTTCAAATATGATTACTACAATCACCATAAACCAAAAGACCACTAGCAGTGTCAGCTTCACTGCCCTTCTAAGGGGGAATCTGTTTATCCTTTCTGCCATAGTGTGGGGTAACATGATAGCTATTGATGGCCCACTACTTATTAAGATGTCATCAGACAACATTCTGTCATAAGCTATTATTTTTAAATTGTTATGAAGAAAACATCAAATAGCACTTCTGGAATGTAAGCTGGATGAGAAAGTATGTGCTTATAGAAAAATTGAACTACATAATCTTAAAGATTTAATTCATATTGCTATGTGAAAAATGGATCAAATCCTAAGATTACTACAATCTTCAACAGCATAACAGTGATTAAATAGTATGGCCCTGAGTCTTATGTAATTTATACTCATTTTCTATTAGTGTAATTCCATATAATTGCTGAAGCATGATACTCTAACATACCTTTCTGTCAACAGCTAGTGCTAGACAACCAGTAGCTGTTCTGAACTTGCATATATAAAACCAAGTTGATGGCCCACACATTTCTTTTACTGATTTTCCTGCACTGGTGTTCAGAAGACATCAGTAATGTTACCCCTGATTGACACAAAGATGAGTAAGTTCCAGATCTGTCCGTTCTTGTTTGTGCTCCACTTTTGTCTGAGAAGTTCAAATAAGATGTGCTTCATATCCAATACCTGGCTGGGGAAGAAGCCTACTCATTTTATTAAGAATTTAGGGGTTCCTGGCTAACCTGAGTATTGCCTGCTTATTGTCTTTGATTAGCGTCTGTTGTTTACTTAATTTTTTAAAACACATAGCATTATTCTCAACAGACTGCAGGTTCACAACATGGGAGAACTTTCTTCCCAAACTGTAGGTATTATTTAAGAAAAATAAGCTGGCTAGTTTAATTCTAGCTGTTACTTTGATTAGTTCTCTGATGCTAATGATTCTATTCCATATTGGGGAAAAAAAACCAAAACACAAACCAAAGTGCACTTCTCTAAACATCGTCGCTCATTTTATGCTTCATAAAAAGTCAATTTTCTTTCTGTTATTACTGCAACTATACAACATCAAGATGTAATGAGGTAATACCATGCGCTAGGAAATACCAGCCTCTTCTGTATTTAATGGAGGAACTTTAAACAGCAAACTGCAGCAGCCAGTATTGCAAGCCAGCAAATATGTTCCCTTTCTCTAAAATGGGGATAACGTCCTGCTGGAAGTGCTCTTTTGAATCTAGTTTCGACTCTTTTGTGGTATTATTTAAAATCATGTGGTGGGGCTATCAGTGTGCTCCTATATGTCTGCCTCTAAATGGAGCCATCATTAATTGATGTGATTTGTTCTAGTCTTACAGTTAATGAAGACTAGGTGGCATTTGGCATTTCACCAGTGTTAAAGTAATGCTCTCCGTCCTCATTATTAATTCCCCTGTAAGTACATGCATTTTTCTAGACATTCCAGTTAGTTTTGCTAGGATGTTAAAAAAAATGTTTTGATACATGTGTTAGTTGTTTTAATCTTAGAGCTATAAAAGAACTAAGTCGAGAAAAGCCTCTCTTAGAGTAATACACAGGAGTTAGTTTATAAAGTAAGTAAAGTTGAACCACTAAGTAATAGTGACCACAATATAATTAACTTCAACATCCTCAGGGGAGAGATTGTACAAAAAATGAGGAAGCTAGTTAAAAAGACCCTAAAGTCAAAAGTGAGGAAATTAAAATCCTTAGACTCAGCATGGAGGCTACTTGAGCAACCATAACAGTGGAACAGAAGGCATGCATAATCCTAAGCAAAAAAGGAAGCTGACAAGCAAAAATAAGCGGTAGGGCTACAGGAAGGTTCAAGAAGTTAGTATAGTCAAACATGCATTTTTCTGAAGGTAGAATTTTAACTGGCGAAGTCAATAGGGATAAAATACACTGGCTAAGATACACAGTAGAGATTAGAAGGATGACAGAGGATTTGAAGAGCAGATAGCCTGACATGAAAACAAGATTTGCTCAAGTATTAAGAAGCAGCAAGCCTGCAAGAGATTTTGTGAGTCCAGTGGGCTATTTGGTAGAAAAGTAAAAAAGCTAATGAGAATACAGAGACGCTGAAATGAAGGTAAATGACTTTTTTGCATTAGCACTTCCACACAGAATTTTGGGAAAATAGATATACTGCATTTCCTCCTGTTAGGTAATACAGAAGAGATTTTGTCAAACACAGGAATTAAAAGATGTGCTGGAACAAATTCACAAATTAAATAAAAACAGGCTCCTATGACTGGAAAGTAAATCAATAAATTCTAAGGGGATTTAAGAGAGAAATTTCTGAACTACCAACAAGAACATGCAATCTGATTAAAATCAGTTTGTATACTGAAGTAGAGAGTGCTTATCCGCTGAAAGGCATGAAGGGTAGTTCTGGAAATGTCAACAGAGAGATCCATATATGTCAGTAATGAGAAACAGTTAAAATAAAATTGCACATCACTTAGATTAGGATGATATGATCAGAATTAAGAAACCTGTCCTTCTGAAAGAACATGTTTCTCCAGCCCCCCAGAATAGTGGCTTCCAACATATCTAGAAAACTATTTGAATGTTTTAAAATTCACTCTGTTTCCAACTAAAAACTGCCTCACAGTAAGCAAGTAGTAGAATAAAAAATAAATTATATGAAGAAGGAGTTATATACCACAAGAAATTCGGTACTGAAATTCAGGCAAAAGATCTGAGCATATACCTTCCCTGAGTTTGCAGTAGTCAGACAAACTGTATTAAATTTAAAATTAGCCACAAACATTACATTAAACATGATACGCTTTTTAAATGTACAGTTTCTTCTCTAACATTGGACTCAGTTCTCACACTCCCAGTCCAAAAAAGATGCAATGGGTATAAATATTCTCACAGATATTCCAGAGACACACTTAATCAAGCTATTAAACATGTAATTCCCGTTGAGACATATGTAAGGTTTAGATTCATTCACAGAGAAAATATATGCAAGTAGGTATGGTAGAGCTACGTAACCTAATGCAGAAACAGGTACTATGAATCACAGAATCACAGAATCACAGAATCACAGAATCACAGAATGGTCGGGGTTNGAAGGGACCTCTGTGGGTCACCCAGTCCAACCCTCCTGCCGAAGCAGGGTCACCTACAGTAGGCTGAATCAGCTGCTTCTCCTCCTAATGCAAAAGCAAAGGGTTGCCCAGGCCAAATGGAAGCAAGTAGTTGAAAATTGTTTCCAGTTCTTTTTTAGTACCACTTATAAATAGCCCATGAATTCTCTGCCGCAGATATCATGAAGTTCAAAAATTTATAAAAAATTTAAAAATAACTAGACATTTCTAGTCACAATTTGAATATATCTGATTATATTGCTTGGTGTGAACAATTTAAGGGATGTGTACGCTAGCAGTGTATAGGATCAATCTCACCTGGCGTTAGGTGACATGCAGTAGCAAAGAGCCAGAGCACTCTAGGCTAGTTGACGAGACTTTCCGTTATTAGTAGAAAGAGACAGACAAGTCTACACTCCACACACCCCAAAATGTGTGGGATTAATCCCTCTTTGAAAGTGCCTTTTTGTCACTACCTGGAGTTAAGGAGTGTTTTCCCTGGAGAACATTCTGGGGATTCTGATAGCACTCATCATTTCTGGGGTCAGGCCACCGGATTAGATGGAGTACTGATACAGTGTGGCATTTTCTGTTTTCCTGTGTTGCGATAGAAGACACTGTTTTTCACATTGAAGAAGATTCCAGTGTAGACATTAGTCAAATATTGCCCTTCTACCATGAAATATGTTACAGAATCAGCAAAGGAACTGGGAAGATTATGTGGTTTGTAAAGTGAACTTCTAACAGACTGATGTTTTTGCATGGACTCGGTGATCTCTAAGATAAACAAAAACTGTTGGAAAGAAACCTAACGATGGTATAATGTGACCAGTGAAGACAAGAATTTTCCCATCTTTGTGTTCTGTATTACATACTTCCTGATAGTCTATAAAGCTCCTAAAGGATTTTAGGAAACTTGGACATAATCTGAGGGGAGGATTTGCTGTTTTGCAATGTTGAAACTTCTTGACATTGCCTAAATTTTAGTTCTTTGTGCAAAGTGTAATCATCAGATTGAATATTTACCTCTGCTAAATGAAATATTAATAACTTATGAATCATATTAAATGTGGGAAATTGAAAAAAACAGTAGTAAATCCAGTAGTTTATTGAAATAAAACATACTAAATTCCAAAAAAGGTTTGGACAAGGGAACCTGCAGTGCTTCTTGGGAAAGCACATGTTGCTCAAGTTTGCATAATTAATTTTCCATAACTGAGAGGTCCTGGCATTCAGATTAATTCTATTCCTTTGCTGAGATTGTAATCTATTACATTCTTACGCTCAAAATTACACTTTGATACAGCTGAGTATGTTTCTATTTCTAAAGAGTCTCTTTATTTTACTTCCTTTGCTGCCTTCTGTCAGAGTTTAAGTAATAGTTACTGTGCTGCAATACTAAATCACTGTTTAGCCATCAAACTGATGTGCATGCATACACGCATAAAAACAAGGAAGTGTGTCCATATGTGTGTGGAGGGGGCATTATATATATAATGATTTATTGTTTTACCTACGTACACACAAACTATCACTATAATAGCTGAATACCTAAGAGTTAGTCTAATCTGTATACAATATAGACTTCTTCTCTGTTAAAGCTGAGAACTACTATTCCAATTTCATCCTCCTTTACATTTCATCATGCAGACTTGTTGACTGCATTGTAGTTTTTGACATCCTGTCCTTCTTGATTTCGCTGACCCTGTCCTTTCATGGTTCTTCTGTTGCATCTCAAATAATTTCTTCACTTCTGCATCCTGACATCACATCTCCAACTTTCTGAAGGTATTTAGCGGAGCTATATCTCTGCTGCCTTCTCCCCCTTCCAACCAAATCTTATTTGGTGTAATCTCGTTGTCAAACAAATTCAGCTATCATCCCTGTGTTGCCAACCGTCAGCTCTACTTATTTATTCCAAACCTGTCTCCTCCTATTCAAACTACAATCTCATGTTGTCTTCTTGAAATGTCTTCATAGATACCTAACCACCACCTGTTGTTCAAAATGGGGCTAAAGAGAATTCCTTCAGTCTTTCATCTTCTGCAGGCTGTCCACTCTCCTTACTTAATCACTATGTACATACTGCGCATCATTCAGGTTCATAACCATGTATGATCAGTGCTTCTGTTTTGAAAATATATTTTGCTTGGACAAAAAGTCCAAAACACTTTACATTTGGAAAAAGGAAAGGGAAAAAAAAAAAAAAAACTGACAAAGAGAACATGGTAGTTAAAATATAGAGCAAGCAGAAAGTGATACCTTGAGAAGCCTGAATATTGAATATTCTAGCTACAGGAAAGGTAAAGCACAAGTAAAGAAAAAGCAACCTTCTTCTACATTGACCCCCTGGTGTGCTTTAACTGTGACCTCAAGGAGCCATATCTAGAGAGGGAGTTCAGTTTCCAAGGCCCATTCAATCGTAAGCTCTCTGCGAAGTCTCCCAACATGGGGTCCAATTAGTGCCACTTGTATTGGTGAATTTTTTTTAGAGACCTGCTGAAAGCAACTGGAATAAGATTCTCAGATTAACTTTACATAGGCCACTATACAGCTCCAGAGCCCTATACCATTTTCATTCAAGGTAGATTTTGACTGAAGTCAGTAGGAGTTTTTGACTAAGTAATGAAGGATCAGGTCCATCCTTTTGTTAATTTTTTATCATTACCTGGTTCCTATCCTGCCAGCCACTTTTGAGTCTGTATTTTTATTACGTTCTCTATAAATTAGGAATAGTAATATTTACTACTTCTGTTAAGTGCTCATAGTTATATCAGTAAAAATCAGGTAATATTTAATTTCTAGAATTACCCACCTGTCACTGAACTAACAAAGCCCATATAAATCATTCCAAATAAGTGCCTTGAGAAATGTTGAATCCCAAGTTAAGCATTATAAATGCTGGAAATATGCAGAACAGAAACTAAATATAAGGTCCATCAGATAGATTTTTTATTTTTAAAAAAGTGTAATTATGAACAGAAATCAAATCACACTAGCATGAGAAAAACAGAGAGGAAAAACTTGCTTAGTAGTCATCCAACCCTGCATACAGGCTGTGAAACCTTGTTGTCCCATGATCATTTTCTTTTGGTATGACCCAAATACCAACTATATATACGGAGAAAGAGAAGGAAAGAAGAAAACTGAGCTGAAATTAGACTTCTGCTCAGAGGACACTGGGTTATCTTGCCTGTTTCTTATCCATAGATAATAAAAAGTAAACTAAAAAATATGTGTAATTCTCTGACATGCTTGAGCTAGAGTATATTAGCTGTTAAACTATTGCTATATCATTTGGACTGACCGCTGTTTAAAACATGGTAGAAGGCATTAGCATTGTAAATTGTTGATTGGTTATGTTACGATTCTAAGAGCAAGGCAGACATCCTTTGTGCTGAGCAGCTTTTTACACTGACTTATATTGTTTAGTAAATGGTTAAGACAAAGGACAGTAAGATTTGTAACTAAGTAAAATGATTGATATAACACAGGCAGAGGGGAAAGCATAAAAATATGAAACATTATCTTTAGTTTATAAACTGATAATGCTGTTCAAGAAAATATTGATATAGTTCAGTCTAGCTAAACCTAACTAAGGACCACAGAATTGGGTCCACTGCTTGTGTTTTATATCTGCGCTTAGCTGCTGTCTCAGATGAAAAGGTAGCACTCAAAACTATTTTAAGAAAAATGCTCCTTGCCATGTAAATTCATGCTCACCAATGATTACTCACAAATACTCCATTGGGGAAACTGAAATAATTACGTAAACAACTTAAAAGATGAAGTAGAAAGTGTTGATTGCTGTAGCTCTGCTCACCAGGCTGCTGAGACACAGGACTCCTCGCCAGCATAACAACATATTTGGAAACTGGAGTTCCCATTTCGTCCCTTGTAATAACCTAGTAATGTTGGAAGTGGTAAATGGTGGAAAGACAATGAGTATATGAACAGCTTCTATTACCAATCCAGGCATTGTCTCTACTCTATGGGTACAGCAGAAGACTATAATCAGTATCTTGTACTACTGCAAAACGTATTATTTCACATACGTTATTTAACACAACACCAACTTCAGTGATCTGCTGTGAAACTTGTACTTCAAATAACTTTTAAAAAGAGTGCTTCATATCTCTGAATTTCTGTGGGTTTTTTTTCCCTTTGCCCCCTTTTTCTAGTCTCTGACCTGCTGGTTGCTGAATAAAAGAGTCTTTCACTGTTCCTGGCACGGTGTTTACAGGAGTTACTGTGTACCTGTGGCATTTGCATCTTCGCTTAATCAAACTGCAATATCTCGATACATTCGGTCCTGGAAATGGTATACAATTGCCTCTTTCTCCCTCGCCTTCCCCTAATAACAGGGAGGCACTGGAGGGCTGCACAGGGATGTGTGTTCCAGGCTGCCTGCAGGACCCTAGCGGACTAGGCTGTATTTAATGAGCGCGTCTTCACTGACAGATTCATTATTTGTGTTCGGTCGCTTCAAGTCAAAACTGATTAGTTACACTTACTGCAGCAAAGATTTAATGATTTTATTGTTTATCTTCAATTTATTTTGATTAACATCTCCGTTCTTTTCATTGCAAGTGCAATTAGGTGTAATATAACAGCGACTACTTTAATTTTGCTGAAATTAAGATGAATAAGTGACGGATTATGGCACTTTGTTTAACAAATAAATCATAGTTAAGAGGACTGTATTAGTAATAAATGAAAAAATAGACAATCTAATTAAAATGCATGGAGCTGATAGTTCAAGTTTCCAGAAATGTAATGAATTTTCATTTTAGAAATCAACTACATTTAGGTGTAGTACTTATTTATTGACAATAAGAGGACAGAAAAGCACATTATTTTGTAAATAAACTTAATTTATTGTATTATGTTGGTAGAAGGATGTACAAGCAAAGAAATAAAGGCGCACACTTAAATTTTTTCAAGAGCTAGGATTATTTTGTCAGGAAACACTCCAATTAAGGTGTGGCTAAAAAAGAGACTGAGGGACTGAAATGAGGAAAAAACTCATTAGTTCAATTCTCACATGCTCAGACTTCAGCATTTTCTACAACAGATGAATATTCTCCAAGTCCCAGCCACAATTTTCCTCTAAGTTCCTAAGATTCAATTCACAGCCACACAGCAAAAGCCTCAAGACACCTAAGATGGAAGAAAGAACTAACATGAAGAAAACTGAACTCAACAAACAGTGAGCAAATCAAGATTGCTCTATACAGGCATCCCCAAATCATGGGGCAAGTAGCAGGGCAGCAATCCTGGAGCCAGCTTACTGTGGGGGTCGTATGGGCTTAACTTCTGATTGAGGAAAACCAAGAGGAAAACGAACCCTTCAGAATCAGAAACTTTATCCCTCTGATGTTTAAAAGACCTTGTATTTGACAGGACAGCTTTGAAGATAAAGACCGAAGCACTCTCCAGCTACAGGCTGTTCAACACCCCACGCTGCTATCTGCAATGTTCACTTCAGTTTTGCAGAGCTCAGTCATATTAGAAAGGAGATAGGGGAGACATTTTTTAGTATATTGTGCTATATTTCTGATGCTGCTGTATCTTGCCCAAGCTCTCTTTACAGAGCCTGGAAGAGCTCAGTGCTGTTCTACACATCTCCATCATCATTCCTTCCCACCGCACTATGTCAGGCTGGCCAGTTGCTCTCAGCTGGCCAACATGTAGATTTGTTAATAAAATGTATGCTGACATCCTTGACGACGCGTATGAGCTATCTCTGAACTAAGAGGTTGGCACTAAAGATGAGAGAGGACGAGGAGGGTCTTCTCCCTTTTTCTCATTGTAAGATATTTGTTTTTTTGTCTGTAGGAGGATTTTATTCCAGGGACTAAGGTTAGAGAGGACTAAGAGAGAGCACTATATGCTCTGCTAAGACCTTATTTTGACTTTTCCCCCCCCTTTGTATTAGGGATTGGGGGGGAGGAGGGGCAAACAGAGAAGAGAGGAGGAAACAGAGAATGCAATCCCTAAGATCACGAAATCTGCAGGAGAGTATTTTGTTCTTCCTGAACTTTTGAGCACTCTTCTTCTATTACTGTTTCTCTCTTTAACTGTTTTAAAACATTTTTCAGATACAAAGATGAAAGCCACTTTTGGAAGAAGTATTTATTATGATTTAATAGCAATTTTTTGTTTGTTTTTCTACCTTAGTTAGGACTTTATCACTATACACTCATTGAAATACAAGAATTTCAGTAGCAATGCAAATTTGTTCCAGCTAAGGATCTGCCTCATAGCTTTAAAAGGGACTTAAAAATTGTATTTTAACAAATCCCTGCAGAAAGAGGTAATTGAAAAATAATTCCTATCCTACGGGTGTAGTGGAAAAAAATTACTGAAGCCAGTTTTAGTAGCATAAAATAAATAAAGGGAAGGAGGAGGTGGAGTGAGGATCTTCCAAGGCCTACTTTCTTTGTCCCTGATTATATTGATCAGATCCACTAATCACATTAAAGCAGGTAGCTCTTCCTAAGTGTATAAAATCAAATAAATAAATAAATCTGCATACTTTTAACAAGGCAGTACATGAACTCATTTACAAGTGTTTCTGTGTGTCACAATCCCTCTTCTAATATTAGTTTTTAATATTTAATAAATAAATAGATGGTAGGTAAAGACAGAGCAAGAGGGAGACAGAGAAGAAATGATGCTAATGACCAAATCAACCTGCAAAAAGCAGCCCTGCTCTGACTGGAGCCCCAGTCATCAGCTGAGTGTCATGTAGGAGAGCCAGGAAGGGCCGGGGGAGGCTGTGGAGGGGTTGGCGAGCTGGAGACTGGCAGCATCATTGGCTTGAACAGGCCGTGATTGATTTGTCACCAGAGGCCCATTTGACTGGGCGAAAAGCCCTTCTGATCTCAGTCTCTCCCTGCCTCCTTACCTCTGCTGTCCCTCTCTCCTTCTCTGCATTTTGACGCTGGCACAGCAGCTGGGCAAGGGGCTCACGTGGAGGCTGACACAGAGCAAAAGGGTTGAAGGTCACTGCTGCTGAAACTCTGTCACGACTGGCAAGGGAGCTCCAGCTCAGCATACTTCTCACCTTCTATCTTGCTTTTAGAACTCCAGAGGTTTACAGAGCCCCAAATACACATCCACACAAATACACCAACACACCATTCCCCAAACAGAGACACACAACCAAAGCCTCTCTCTGCTTCTCTCTTTTCCTCCCTCTCTGTCTCTCTCTCGCACACACTCACGCACACACACGCACTCTCTCTCTCTCTCCCCACCCCTTCCACCTTCCTGTTATCTGTGGCTGGGAGAAACCTCTAGATCTACAAATATTAATTACAAAGGACAACGAAAGGTAAGAAGGCGTCAATTATCCAAAGGTGTCGTGATGTTATTTCAAGTCAATTGCAAATGTGTGAGGGGGAAGATTTCGCCCCAGTGATTCCTGTCTGCTTGGCTGATGGGGACCGGAGCCGATTCCCTCCCAGAACTGCTGCAGCTATGCCTTAAACCACACACTTTCCAGCAGGAGCCATCAGCATGGGCCTTTCTGAATTCTCTCTTTATTTCATTCATTAAGGGCATTAGGCAAGTTGGAATTTGTATGAAAAGGATCCTATGGGAATACTGTCTCCAGGGTAGGTATTTTCATGACTTTCCACATCCTGGGGCTCTCTCTGTATCTCTTCTCTTTCTCTCTCTCTTCTGTTAGATGGAGCTTTAAAGGAGGCTGCCCTCATCTTCCACCTAATCTGGGGAAAGGAAATATTCTGAGCTGCATATATTGAGTGGAAAAATATTTTATTTCTTTCATAAAGTGGCAGTTAGTAAGAAATTGTGAGACCTTTCCTGCTTAATGTTTTTAATGGGCTTTGTTATTATCATTATTATTCCTAGCTGTTTTCAGGTTTTTCTCACACAAGAGTTTTTAATGACAATTGCCTGCTTTATCCAAAAAGAAAGAGATAGCAGACTGGACAACAGCAAAATAATATTAATCAAACAAAGGCAGACTTTAAATTAAAAGGGCTGTTGTATTCCCATAAAAGCAGGACAATCTCAATACTCCAGCTCATTTCACTTGGCAAAAGAACATGGCATCAGTTTTTTAACTTTAAAATAGTTTAATGAACACGAATGGAGAAATAATTTTTCTGTGTATTTAGCAGTCTATAAAGAAGAGAGAATGCTTTAACTTTGATCGCCACAATTAGTTCCCTGGGTATCTAGAGGGGAACAGGGCAGCCCTGGGAGCCTCAGTTCTTTAGATACAAAAGCATTTAGATCGCTTTAGAGCAGTTAATCCTGAGACTGGCTAGGGTCCCTTTTGTTTTCTAACTCCATTGTGGGTTTTGTTCAGTTTTTTCTATTCGCATGATTGACTGCCCAATGGATGCTAATTATCCAAATGTCGCTTCTGTCCTTTGAGTGACTTTCTATGTATTATGGGCAACTGTCATGCATTCTGTCATTCTATATCATATTACATGTATTATCATATGAAAATGGTACTCTGCATAAAGGAAGGTGTCTGAACCAGCAGATGCTGCAGATATTTAGAGGACTTGCCTAATTTGAATGGATTTTCTATAGAAAAATTGGTCAGACAGCATATAGGGGAGAGTCAGAAATTGAAAGTTTATCAGGTAATTATTTTTGTCCTTTTGCTGTTTACATGATAATGTACAAAGCATTAACTGTCTCTGCTTCTGAAATCTGCGGCCACCTTCCTCCTCCCGAACCAGGCAACCCGTCTGTATTTATTAGAGTATGACAGCTTAAGCTAATTAAACTGATATCTGTCTAAAATAATAAGCCCAGAAAGTTAGAATAAACATTATGATTGTAAGCAGAAAAGGCAGCTATACAAATGTAGCATCAATGCTATATTTTAATGATAATCTGAAATTCCTGTGTGAAAAACATTGGATGTGGAATAATAAAGTTCTGCAAAGACATTTTTCACTGTAAGCATTTTTTACTTAGATCTTTATCTCTTTACATGGTATTAATAAGGCTGAGGGCTAATACAGCTGTGAGCTTGCATATTTTTTATTTTACACATATGTGAACATATATTTAAAAGGATATCAAGGGATAGGTATTTGCTACAAATTTTCCACTAACATAAACTTAACACACCTCAGTGTAACGTGCATGCCAACACTTAACAGGAATGCAAGATTTATAACGGCAGGGCTTTATAGATTTGCACTCTGGGGTCCATTGAATCCATAGGCACATCCAGAGTTTCCTCTCCTAAAATGTTAGGTTAGTGTTTTATATTTGCCATTGATATGAAATACTGTGGATACACAATGCTGAAATTCATGATCTTGAACTTCATCAAATATATGTGCAATAAGTCTCCATTAATGGTAAAGCTAAATCATGGGAAATATGTACTTTATGAAACAACAAAAAGATACCACAGAAAGACTTGCTCTACTGCATCAAGGTGCTTTGAAATTTTACAATGATCAAATATACATGATCAAGCTGTGCTTGTTAGGGTACGAGGGGCTCAAAACAGTCAATGATTATTGATCAGACTGTTAAGTATTTGTTCATGATTCTTTATATCCCAAAAGATTCAGGGAAATGAACAGTGAAAAATTGCATCAGAGTCCACCTTTGTTTGGGATTGATGTATCAAGATAGAGTATTCATTTGCCAAATCTATTGGAAAAAAATGTGTAGCAAATTATGACATAAGGACTCCAAGTACAGAGATGAATATTTCCTTTTTTTCAGATTATCTTTGTAAAGTTGTAAGTGCTAATTAAAAAATGTAAAGACAGAGTCTTTGTAGAACATGAATAGTGAATTATTGATAAGAGCAGATTTACACAGCAAAAATAGAGATACAGTCATAGCTTATCAGCTGACCTTTAATTTTATCTTACAATGTGCTCATGCCAAAATTTTTTTAACTGAAGTTGCAATAACAGTGATGTTAGAGAATCCTTGAGGTGAAAATAGAAATTTCTGTTATTTTTATAAAATAGCAAACCTTACTGAGGTGCAGTTACTATCTTTTGGTCATTGAATAAATATTAGTCCTCATGAATAGTTTCAATTAATATTTTTTTCTTTATTATAATATCATTTGGCAAAAGTCTCAAATTATTTGTATAGTAGTTCTTTCTTGTTTCTTGAGATTTCTTCAGTGTCTATTTCTACAAGTCTATCATATATATTATTTATTATTTTAAAATTATCTGTAAAGTTTGTTCCATAATTCAAAATATTATGCATGTTGAAAGAGACTGCTAATGGATAATGCTTTCGAAATCCTGAGGCATACTTTATTTGATTTCATTATGCTGTACATTACATAAATTCACAAGATCTTTCCTGAACACAGAAATCTCTTAAGATAAACTTACTACACATTAAAGAAAACTACTGAACACAAAGAATTATTTCTGCAGATATTTGCCTCTAAGAAATGATAACATATGTCTGTGTCTGAATCTACAAATAGATAGATGGATACACACACATATGTTCGTTCACACACACACATAGCCTCATACAGTCATATATCTTATACATATTTATATAAACAAATTTACATATTGCATCTTTTGTAAATCTTAAAACCAGCAATACATATCTTGTGTCTCATTTTCAGATGTTAATTCCCTTAAACTTACTTAATATTTTTCCAAAAGAGAATTACATTGAAAATAATCAGCCACACTTATATGTAAAAAGTTTGCAAAGTATAAAATGGACAAAATGTCACTGATTGGTTGGCAATGCCCTTTCACCTTATTGTGTCTGACCTGCCACTTAATTAATCTGTTCTTGTCTGAGAGCAGACAGTGTTCAAGATAAGCAGCACAGTGAGCAAAGTCTACAGCTCTTTAAAAGTTGAAAATATATTCAGCTTTTTTTATGAAACAATTTTACTTAACTGTATTTCTAAGATTTCATCATTACCGTTTCAATTTGTATCTTATCTGATTTCTTCTTATTGCAAATATTTACATATAAGGTTCCCTGCATCTACTTCTCCATTTCTAGCTTTATCTATTCCAATTACCTAGGCTAGGACTGTACAGTTTGCATCTGGTTTCCATACCTGCTTTCTGTGTTTTGAAATCATTTTTCGGAGACATGCGGTGGGCATTCAGGTAGTCCAGATAAGGGTTTATAGTGACAAAATATTGACTGGATTTGGTATTCACTTATGAAGGATGACGTGAGTGCCACAAAAATCCCTGTGATGTACAGGGAATAGTTAATTAATTAAAGGACCTGCTAATTGCTACTTGAGGTACTGTGCAGAGATGATGAAGAGTGCTTGGTACAAGGTTAGGTTCTCAGTTTTGAGTGAACATTTTCATTTAAAAGATTTCTTTAAAGTACATCCTAATTTTTTTAATGTTTTTTCAGGTTACTGTATCTAGTTCAGACTCAAGTGTTCAATTGAGCTTCAATTAATTATAATATATAGTCAGGGTTCTTTAGCTGGGATAGATTGATGGAGAAGCTTTGTTTCATTTGGTGCAGGTGGCACTGTTTAATAAGCACAGGAGAGAGTGAATAATGTAGTGTTTGCAAAGAGAAATAAATGCAAAATAGAGAGGTGCAATTAGATCAGCTCAGAGAAATAAAGGATAAATATTAAATGGTCAGATATCTTGCAAATATCAACTAAAACAGTAATAAGTATCTCATTGAAAACTGCCATTTTAATTTATGAATATCTAAAAGCGCTGCTTTAAAATAAATCTAGTGAGTGAGTCTTCTGCCTTCATTAGGCAGGCACATTTCAACATCTGGAAAATACCGGACTTCTAATTTTCAAGCTCTCCATATTATTTTTCTTATACGGAAGTATAAATAGGATTCTAAATTTACAATGCAAACACAAGGACTTAAAAAATGAATTTCTAAATTGTATTGTAAAATACCTTAACCTTTGGCATTCTTTTCTTTAATTGGAGCTATGTTATATTGGAGAAGAATTACCCCATGGAAAATTAACCTGTGAAAACTTGTAAATGATTATCAATTATTTACTAGCAGATGAGGGAGTGTACACTTCTCATGCATGCACTGAGGATAAAATAAAGTTGAAGATTACTGAAAAGAGCAACAAAATTGTAGATAAAAAAGTAAAGCCCTTGAGAATTAAAACCTTTTTCCAACTGTACACAAAAAATAAAAACAAGTATATACTCCTGAAAATAACAAATAAGAAAAAAAGAGAAATGTTATTTGACTCAAAAAAAAAAGTACCTGGTAGCTAAGAGGAGAGTCCTGTAAGCTACTTGAGAAAAGAATGTGAATGTATTAGGCATTTCAGCAACACTTCAGCATCTAAAAATTTCAGCTGTAGACAGATTTTCCACAGACGATTCCCCCCTACTGCTAACCTCTTAAATTTACCTATAAAATACAAAATGTTCCCAATCACCTCCAATAAAGGAAGCTTCCTTACATTAAATGCATCTAATATTTGTGTTAGAAATCTGAAGTGCTTTCTGATGTGGTTAAATTCACAAAGAAATGTGGTTGTAGAACAGAAAGGAATGTATTGAGCACATCACTGAATATTTGCAGATGGATGCAGAGCTGTGGAAGTTTACTTATAAAATATGGAATTAATCATATTCTTAGCCTCTGATTATTCAAAAGAGGCAATACTATTGGACTCCTTCTCTGTAAACGTTATTTTTGTTATGTAGCCGTGTTTACCAAACCCATGATATACCCAGTCAGGGCACCCTCCCAAACCTCCGGGATTGGTTGATATTGAACTTGTAAAATGTTTATGAGTGAGTGTTTGCCTGGTAATGTAGCCCTGGGTGCCCTGCTGTCAGCGTGGGATTACTGATACTGTTACACACAGAAGGGGTTTGGAGGGAAGAGAGCAGGGGAGCTGGGTAGCCATGGGGAACTTTCTTGGCCAAACTCTTAATGTGCATTTAGACAAAATAGTTTTCACAAAAAAAATACATTCCCCACTTTCTTTTAAAAAAAAGTCTGTCCGTTTACACTAAAAAACTGTTCCTGCAAAGAATCTTATTACACTTACTTGAGCTCTAACTGTAGAGCAAAAAGATCAGTCTGTAGTAAATAGATTAAATTAAGACGTGGCTACACTACTAGATGCAAAAAGAAGCATTTTGGCAATCTTTGCCATATTCTGTGCAAGAAATTTACTGAATTCCTAGTAATTATCACTCATATTTTGTAAAAATTATTTTATTTAAATTAGTGACTGTGGTAGATGCTTGAGTCAGGCAACCAGATCTAAGCACACCACCAAAAATCTATATTCCCCAAAATAAAACTCCAAAGCTTTCTTAAATATACAGCTACTGACCTTCAGAATCGTATTTTCTTTACCAATTCACTGTAATAAAAATGAACATTTTGTCATCACTTTGGGAAACTGTGCCAAACACCTTAAAACACATGTCACATGCCAACTTTACTTCATTTTTCTCCTCGGGGAACAGATACATCTGGAATCATAATCACAGATAAAAACCTTGACAAAATTGCACATGAGCCCAGCCCTCCTCTCCAACACCTACCTTTTCATAACATTTAATACAATATTAATACCGGTTACTAAAAAGGCTTCCAACCTTTACATTTCTGACATAACATGTTCAAACCCATATTTCACACTTCTTGTTCTGTTTTAAGTTCACTGGATTTAACAGGACTCTGGAGAGAAGATCATGTGGTTGAAGATTTCCCTCCCTCTTTGACACCCGTAGAGGCAGTTTTGGAATTGTTTAAATAGCTGTGGCTATATTAACTGAAATATGTAAGATCATGGGCATCTTATTTCTCTCTCACATCTATAGACACATGCTTGTATTTTTATCCGAAATCTATTGCTTGTACCAGTGACAAGCAATTTCTACACAACATCTGGGCAAAACATTCTGAATATTTTCCTTTTAAACTGTATTATTTACCTTTCTTGCATATTCCTGGTTTACCAGACAAATACAATTAGCTAATATTATATAATACTATTGTTTGGTCTTATTTATCGATGATTGACAGTTTTTCAAATCAAAATAAAACACATTCTTAGTCGATCATCTTCTTGAAAGTGCGCTGCTGTTTGAAGCTCGGTTTGCTTCTGAGACAGCTAGAGGTCTTATTCAATCAGGGGTAAATGGTGAAATTATAGATCCAACAGATTCCGTACTCTCCCCCAAACGCTTGGCTTAGGTAATATTTAATAGCTAATTCCTGAACTGATATTTTTACTGCATGCTTTTATAAAACATTCATCAGCTGGTATCGCAAAGAAATGGAATTTGAGAACTTTGCAGATTTTCATTTATTATTGTGTTTGTAATTAATACCATGCTGGAAGTACCTCAGGCAGCTCACTGTATGGCTTTGTTCATGTCAGAATGGTGATAGCAACCTCTTTTTGTTACATATTTAACAGCTTTGAAAGACATTTTTTTAAACAGCACATGTACTAGACAGCTTTAAAGCAAAGGACATTAAATAGGTTGCCAATTATTCATTCAGCAGCTCTATGTGCGTCAAAAAAATGCATACCACCAAATTTTCCTGAGACAAACCACTCAAATTTCCTGTGACTCACACACCATTTTTGCACTAACTGGATAAGGATAGCAATCATTTAGAAAAAGAAACAGACATAAAATGTTCCTTGCCCTGGAATACTGAAAAAAAAAATCCTTTAAAATACATTCATTTACAGTTAGGGGACAGCATTTGTCCTATTTTTAAACTGAACAGTGTTTCTTAATAAGATTATTTCATTATTCGCTTTCACTTTAAAATGGCCCAAAGTGTCTAACTCAGTATATAAGCAATGCAAAAAGCGGTATATGATATGAATGGAGTAATAATTTCTCTGAATCGTTTCAAGTCAGTCTATAGAGCCACTGAATCTGAAGCACGCTAGTCTGTCTCCGGCAACTCAGGGAGATGAAGAGCTGAGCTGAGCTCCACTTGCTGACAAGAAGCAAACTGTCTCACATTTTAGGAGAACAACATCATAGCCTATAAAAATGAAGAAGAGACAAAATAAATAAAACCAGTTAATGTTGTAGTTAACTTGCAAATCAAGTAAATCTGTTGGTACAGTATTTTAGAAATAAAGGATAACAGCATCACACCAAACACACATTTCTGAACATATAAGCGTTCTGATTTTGATTTAATGGTATATCAGCGTCAACTATTGCTTCCTTTGCTGGTACACACTTCCTGATGCCTACTGTGAAGGGTGCCCATATTTACAACTGAGTAAGATGATTAATTACACCTTGTCAATCACGGTGCATGAAGACATAACACCACAGCAGACAATGAAGAAGATGCCTGAAGCTACAATTACATTTTAATTCATAGTTTATTGTATGTTCCCATATATTGCAGTCTAATAACCGTAGGGGCATCGAAAACATATGAGATATCAATCACTCTGCCCCCTGGTCTTTCATGTTTATATTATTCCACAGCCTTTAAATTACCATAAGTAGTTACTCAATTTCTAAGCTCTCTTCTCTCTTACCTTTTGCTTCCATTTATCTTTTATTCTTAGTACCTTTATCCAACAGCTATAAGTATTTGATGGAAGTTTGTAGCTCACTTAAAATCTGTAACAGACAACCTGAAACCCAGCAATTAGCAAAGACAGCTTAGACTTGTGTTCCTTTGTTGAAGGAGGCGTTGAATCTTTTGTTCTGATTTAGTCACGGTAGCTGGGTGGAAGCTGGTACCTCATTATGTGGTTGGTCTGTTTGTCTGGTAGGTAGCAGATGGTACTGGAGATGACGTTACCAAGAGAGGCAGGGTAGAGAAACTCAAGACCTGTGATTTGTTCACCTGTCACCTATAACAAAATACAGGTTAAAAGACTTTATTATTAGCCGCACATTTTTTTTAACGAAAAAACTCTCATTTCAAATGAGTCCGCATTTGATTCGAGAGATTATTTTGCTATAGCAATTTTTCTGTTGCTCATTATTCAACACTATCCTGGATTTTATTCTGAACAATGTAAATGTCATTCATGTGTCAGTGTGTACATTAGCAGCTTTGTGTTTACATTCTGTTACTCTCCTCATGTTTTGGTAGCAAGGGTTGGATGTCTTCTTGTGTTTGTATATATCCATTAAGAAGATAATCAGAGATAGCCTGTGAACCGCAGGTCACGCCGTACCTTTTTAACGTGCTATTGGTATTATTGGTTCCAACCACTTAGGTGATACTGTTACATAAAATACTGTGTTTTAATTCCATTAAATATACAAAATCTTTTTGATAATTAGCAATGTCAGACAGAGTGTATGAATCCGTGACCTTTCTTAACTGCAAAACGTATGTAATCAATTACGTGACGGGGAATTAAACTGGTATTAAAACTTCTAAGGGCAGTACAATATGCAGCTATAGATAAGGATACATACAGCAAATTGCTTCAGCAAAGATAGCATGACGGTGTTCCCCAGTGGCGTGTGGCGTCCAGTGAGCAATGCTCCACATCTCTGTTGTTGGAGGCAAGCCTCCCGTCACAGACGGTGTGTCAAACGTCTTGCAGTTTAACAGAGCAAGAGAAAGTTTATTTTACCAAGATAAATACTATACAGCTCCACTAATTCTACTGCAGAATTCTAACCTGAATTAAAACCTGAACTTCCGTTGTTTCCAAGGCCTGACTTTAGGGCAGTCTTTGGGTAGTTCCCACAGATGCCAAATTAGCTTGCATTCTGTATGGCTTCTTGAAGGGTCTTGTGGCTACTCCATGTGCATTTCTACACAAGACACTTTGTTCTCCTCTGTGACATGCGAATGTATTTAACTACTCAGTGCAATCCCAGCAGAAAGATGATAAAAAGCCTGCATTATTGTATGAACGGAACACATAAAACCAGCAAAGTTTGACTAAACGCAGAGTAACTCCACTTTCAGCACAGACAGTCTGAACTGCACTGCACCTGTAAGAGGCAAATCGCGATGTCAGAAAACAACGCCCAACGGCAACACGCTAAGTGATGTAAGGATCTGCAGGCACGGATTAAGCAGCGAGTCTCGTGATCTCAGATGTGCATTCAGATTTACCTTCCGTTGTGCTACCTCTTCTAATATAATTAGAAGTGTGATATTTGACATCTTTAATACTAATTAGTCCTTCCTTACTACCCACCTTCTGGATAAATATTTAGACATCACCAGCGGCTTCCCTTGTGTACTCTTTGTCTTTTCCGGAGGCTTCCTGAAGCTTCTCCTCGAGTTCAGAGCCCTTCCTGGCCTGCTTTGCCTCCGGGCTGCGCGGAAGGCAGAGGCGCGGAGGCCTCGCTCGGCGGGAGGCTTCGCCAGCTCGAGTGACACAAGTTCGGGTACGCTAACGGTGAATGTTTCTCATAGTGAGTGTCGCTGGGCGCGTTCAGTCCGCAACAAGCGCTTGGGTTATCGTGGTCCGGGAGCGCAAACAAACTCTCGGCCCCCTGCGGCTCCCGCGCTGGAGGCGTTTCCCCCGACAGCCTCTCCGGGGCTCCAGGGCCCGGCACGGCGCCGGCTGTCACCGGGCGGCAAACGCAAACCTCCGAGAGGCCGCCGGCCCCGCTCGGGCCTTCGGCGGCCGCTCCCGAGGCCCCG
>Ga0065711_1004430_pt1 | contig 23600 bp, 37 predicted proteins | sample Hoacrofraction12_FD_59098 | JGI IMG/M metagenome (GOLD analysis project Ga0065711, IMG submission 59098) | Hoatzin crop microbial communities from Cojedes, Venezuela - Epithelial fraction 12 v2 (version 2) | ecosystem: Host-associated > Birds > Digestive system > Esophagus > Crop | place...
ACCACCATCCCCCTGCTCCCACCACCATCCCCCTGCTCCCACCACCATCCCCCTGCTCCCACCACCATCCCCTTCGTCCTATCACCATACATCCCTGCTCCCACCACCATCCCCCTGATCCCACCACCATTCCCTTGGTCCTACCACCATCCCCCTCTGATCCTACCGCCATCCCCCTGGTCCCACCATCATCCCCCTGGTCCCACCACCTCTGCTTGCACCCAAGATGGGCCAAGCCAGCGCGCTGTGCCCACCTGTGATCTCCTCTGGCTTGATCTCCGCCTCGAACTCCAGCGTGATGCGCGTCACCTCCTTGTTGGAGGAGTTGCGAGCCCTGCGGCCCTTTCCTTTCTTGGACGAGTCGCACTTGAGGTTGACGAAGGCGACCTGGCAGTCGGAGCAAGGCGCCGAACCGCCTGCGTGCATGAGGACAGGTCAGCACCCTGTCCCTCCTGGGGGAATGGGCATCCCTGCCACCCCCACATCATGCCTCACCTTGCGCCCCAGCCTTCCCGGCTTCGTCCTGCTTGCCCTTGGCCCGCGGGTGCAGGTAGCACTTGGCATCCTTGATCTTGAAGGAAGCCTTCTGCTTGATTGGCGCAGTGGCAGTCTCTAAAGGAAAGGGCGGGTGCTCAGCCACCCCGGCGCGGAGCAGCCCGGCCGGCGGCGGGCACCCCGGGAGCCCCCTTACCGAGGCACTGCTGGCTGCTGTTGGTGGGTCTCTGCTGGCCGCCCTGCCGCAGGACGGGGGTCCCACAGCTCACCGTGTAGCTGCTGTCCGACTCTGTGGGGTGGAGGAACGGGAGTTGGGGGGTGCCGGAGCAGCTGCCCCGTCCCAGTGATGCTCTGCCGGGGTGATGCAGGGAGGCATGGCTGCACCATGGGGGGATGATGCCCAGCACCCCGCTGTGGGGGTCCTGCACCAGGGACCCATCCTACAGATCTACACCCACCGATGAGCCCCCCCAAGCAACCACCTCCCTCCCTCGCCCCCGCCACTACTTGGGTGCTCGCACTGCGGCCGTGCAGCCGCTCCTATCCCCCCAGTTTGGGCCATGCAGGGAAATGGGGCCCCCCCTGCCCGTGCTGGCAGTGGCACCAGCACTGATACCTGGCAGAAAGCGGGCCTTGGAGGCGCAGGAGAGGGCACAGCTGTCCTTCTTGCCCGTCTTGTTGCAGGTGAGGGTGGCCCGCGGCGGCACCGAACCTGGCAGGCATTTCACCAGCTCTGAGGGACACGCGCCAGCTGGTGATGACAAGCGGGGACGCCCGTGGCTGGCACAGCCCGGGGACGTGCAAGGGACCCCTGCACCCTCCCAGGTCATGGGGGGATTCACCGGGGAGGAGAGGGTGCCAGAGCGCAGCATGGGGACCCTGGACCAGCATCCCAAACCCTCCCAGCCCCTCCTCGGAGATGTGAGACATGATTGAAGGGATTGCAATTTGGGGGGGGGGACAGTCGGGTGCCAGGGCACGGCCAGGGCTGTGAAGACAGCTCCTTTAGGGACATTTGCTCATGTAAAAGCTTGAAGCCAGCCCCAAGTATGGTCGAAAAAGCAACGAGACGCAAAGGGCAGAGGGAGCAGGGCAACACCTTACAGCACTTCCCACCCGAACCCACACGAGATGGACATGGGGCCCCAGCCACAAGCAGCTCACCCCAGAGCATCTATGTGCTGAGATGCCCCAAAACCCCCCCCACCCCCACCCTGACCTTGCTCCCCACAGCCCCAAGTGACAGAGGGGCCGTGGGGCACTGGAGTGTCCCCAGCCATGCTGTGTCTGGCCCCCATGTACCTGTACAGTCCTTTTTGTTCCAGTGCAGCTTGCAGCCGGCGGGACAGGTACACTGGTAACTGCCGGCTGTGTTGATGCAGCCGAATTTGCAGCCCCCCCGGTTGATGCTGCATTCATCGATGTCTGCGGGGAAGAAGGGGGAGGCGGTGGGCGAGGGGCAGAGGCTGAGCTGGACCCCCCCTGACTCGGACACTGAGTTGCTGCATCATCTCAGGGCTGTGATTCCGGACAGATAAACTGCACGACCCACGCCCGGTTGGAGATTGGGGACGCAGACCGCAGCCCTGCCTCCCCCCTGCAGCCCCGCCAGCCCCATGGGGCTGAGGGAAATCCCGACGCCAGTGTCCCTGCGGGCTGCGTGGGGATGGGGTGCAGCCCACCCAGGCTGAGCTCGGCCCCGTGGCGGGCTGGGGAGCTGTGGGGGGCAGCAGCCAGAGCCGACATGGAAGCACTTAGCAGCCGAATTCAAAAGGCAGCTGCTCAGCAGCCCCAGCCCCTCTCCCTGCAGCAGGGACCCTCTGCCCCGGCCGGAAACGGGGGGCAAATCCTCCAGGTCTGGCATGAAGCAAGGGCAGAGGTGGGATGGAGCTGCCAGGGATGGAGCTGCCCCCCAAACATCCCTCCCTGCCTGGATCCCCCTTCTCGGAACGTCGGTGGGAGCCAGTGACCCCTCCACTGCAGGGTCACACCGAGAGCATCCCCACGGCCGTGCTGGCTCACGTCTGGCTGTGGATTTTGGGAGCACGAGGAGGGTCACCCACCCTCACCGGCCAGGCAGTGCCGAAGCACTCAGCCTCGTGCCACCATCTCCCGTGGCCGATGGCACCGCTGCTGCGACACGCTCTGGCAACCCCCCCAAAGCACGTTTCATCTGCCTCCCCGCTTCCCGGGCTGCCACACGCCCCCGCCCTGGGGAGCTACCTGCCTTGTGAAACTTAAATCAAACGTTTTTGATGTTCCCCTTCCCACCCCGTCCCAGCTCCCTGCCAAAAACGCCGGGGATTTCTCTCCCGCTGCAGACAAGTCACAAATTGCTCCTGTCGCTCTGTTTGAAGTTGCAGCGTCTGGATGCAAGCCCCCTCCCCGCCTGGCCCCAGCTCGGGGCACGTGGTGAGCCGACACCACCCCCTCCCCGCGTGAGTGGTATCCCCAGGGGTCCCGCAGCGGCCATGCCATGGGGCTGCCCCATCCCTGGGTGCCCCGTGTGCCTCCTCGGGATCCGAACCCGTCGGGGCGAGGGGCTCCTCCCGCCAGCACCCAGCCGGCCCTACCTCCGCAGTGGGTGAGCCCGTAGAGCGTGTAGCCCTTGTTGCAGAGGCACTGGAAGCTGCCGGGGGTGTTGATGCAGAGGTGGTCGCAGGTCCGGTCGAAGGAGCACTCGTCAATGTCTGGAGGAAAGGCAAGCGGGAAAGGTGAGGGCTGGCGCGGTGGAGGGCCAGCCCTGGGGACAAGGGCTGTCCCCTTCGTGCTCCACCTGCTCCAGCAAGCCAGGGGCTGCACTGGGATGCTGTGGGATCCTGCACTGGGATGCTCCAGGGATTCAGCACAGGGATGGTCCAGGGATTCAGCACAGGGATGGTCCAGGGATCCAGCACAGGGATGGTCCAGGGATCCAACACTGGGATGCTCTGGGACCCAGCACTGGATTTCTCTGTGGACCCAGCTCCGGATTGCTCTGGGGATCCAGCACCAGGATGCTCTGGGGATCCAGCACCAGGATGCTTCGGCACCCTGTGCTCCCACCCTGCCTGCCTCCAAGCTTCCTCCTCGTCCACCCCAGCTGCTGCTACATGGGAGCAGCAGCCCACCACCCCAGCATCCCCCCCTGCCCCCAGCTCCTGCAGCCCCTCTGCACCTCAAATGGGCCAAATGGGGCCAGCACCCTGCCCTTTGCACGGGGCGGCTGCGAGAGCCGCTGCCCGGCCAGGGCTCTGCCCTGTGCCGCGGAAGGACGCTGCTTTGGCAGGTTGTGCCCTGGGGACAGTGCCAGCCGTGTCTGCTCGTCCCTGCGGGGCACCCCGCCAGGGCAGGGAGGCCCTGGCTGGGCGGGTGAACCCAGCTCGGCGGGTCTGAGCATCATTTCCTTGGCTTCATTAAGTTAATTGCTGCGCTCACGTCAAACTCCCAAGAGCGCAGAACCTGGATGGAGATGAAAGCGGTTGCAGCCCCGGAGAGTGCCAGCAACCTCCTTCCCCGGCTGCACGCTTTCGGGAAGCAACGCTTGGGCTCATGCACACCCCTCCCCGTGCTGGCCTCGGCCATGGGCTGGGGGTGCAGTGCCCCCTGCTCCCCACTGGACGGCCCAGCGACCTGCCAGGTCATTTAACCTGCTGGGTTTATGTGGGATGCACAGGAAGAAGTCAGGACAGGGAGAAAAAGGCAGAAAAAGCAGCGGGGAGCAGCCAGGTCCCTCTGGAGCGAGGATGCGTTTTCCCCCCACCTCCTGCCCTCCGACAGACAGGAGAAGGGGGAAATCCCTTTGCAAAAGCCACTGAAATCCTTGCTCTGCCTTGATGGCTTGCAGCAACGGCGCAGCACGGTCCAGCCCATGCCGCGGGGCGGCTGGCAGAGGGGGAGAGGCAAGGCAGGACACGTCCCGGTGCTTTTCCCGTCCCTCATCCCAGGAAAACCACGGCCTCTTGAGCGGGAAGGAAGCAGCCGGTCGGTGCGTCAGTGCCTGTGCTTTAGCAGGGAGCTATGGCCGTGCTGCTGCAGGATCGCTAGCAAAAAAGTTATGCAACAAAGCAGAATAGCTTGGGAGAAGCCCAGAGGTGCCAGGGTGGGTGCTGAGCGCAGGGTGCCCTCCTAGGACACATGGGGTGCTGCTGGGGTCCCTAGTCCCCTGGCATGGGTGCTCCGGAGCACAGCCAATGGTCCCAGGCTCGCAGCGTGCCCCCTGCCCAGGACGCTCCCTGCACCCAGCCAGCACCGCGCCCCAGCCCACGGGGCTGCGGGCAATGTCGTGACCGTCATCCGAGCCCTGAGTAAGGCCGGAGGATTTCACCTGGCATCTGCCTAATTGCTGGCTTGGACTCTGCTGCAAGAAGAGTCCAGAAATCCCCGGCTCGGGAGCGGAGCTGGGACGGCAGCCCAGCTCTGCAGATCAAAGCACTAAGCTCCAGACCAGAACCCAAATCCAACACTAATCCCCCGAAGGATGTACGCGGTCCAGAGGAGAGCAAAGAGGAACGAGTAACCAGGCCAGCACTCCTCCAGCAGCAGCCGTGGGAGGGCTGAGGAACGCTGGAGGGCAGGGAGAGGGGATGTCCCCGGGTAGGGCAGGGTGCCGGGGTCCCGCTGCCCCTTACCTTGGCAGTTCCTCTCGTTGATGAGCAGCTTGTAGCCCTTCTTGCAGCTGCACTCGAAGCTGCCCACTGTGTTCCTGCAGATGTGGTCGCAGCCGCCATTGTTGAGCCGGCACTCGTCGATGTCTGGTGGGGACAGGGGACACGAATCACACCGTGGCTGGGATGCTCGGAGAGGAGAGCAGGGTCGTCCCCTCCAGACCCCATCCCCACCATGAGCCGGCCAACAGAGGAAACCCTTTGGGCTCTGATGGTCACCGGGAGAACGTGGCTGCTGGTTTTATCTGGGTGCATCTGGGGAGATGACACATGACAGTGTGGACACTGGGAAGGTCAGGGCTCCTGGGCTTGGCTCCCCTTGGGCGTTGTGCAAAGCGTTTAATTCCTGCGGGTCTCAGCACCCCCCGCAGCGCAGCCAGGAGCAGGGGTCTACGAAAGAGCCTCGCAGCTGGGGGAAAGCACCAGAGCAGAGTCTGCAGAGCCACAGGTTTGGCTTGGGGGCTACTGTTGGGGACCAGGAGCAGCAGGAAGGAAGGGCAAGCCAGGAGGGGAAAACCCCTCCTTCAGAAACAGCCACTCAGCGAAATACTTTTCAGCCCTCACCTCTCTGCTTGCCATCTCCTTCCTGCCATAAAGAGAGCTAAAAATGATGATGCACAATAACTGCAAAGAGCCCAAACAACCTGGAAAGAGGCTGGGACTTGGTTTTTTGCTTCTTTTTTTTCTCCTTTTTCTAATAATCACAAAATTTACTGCTAGGAAATGACCTGTAAAAGGGAAGGAGACCAGGAAGAGGCAGCCGCCTTCCCCAACCCTCCATCCCCCAGCCGCCAACGCCGGGGCAGCAGCTCTGCCTCTCTGGAGCTGGGGCTTTCTTTTTACGACTGCGAGGGAGCGAGCTGTAAACCAGCCCGCAGCCGTAATAAAACCCCCAGACACAGGGGACGTTGCTCCGAGTTATTGCACGTTCCTGGAAACTGCAGAATTAGAGACAGTGGGGGGGGATGTTCTGATAAAGGAACAGGGGCAGGGGGTTTCTGGAAGCAGTCAGCAGGTAGACAGGCAGCTCGCAGCAGGATCGGGCTTTCCTTTCAACCGGGGTCAAGTTCCCGGAGCTGCCGAAAGACAGAACGCAGGCGCCGGCCAGCCCTGGGGTCGCGGCGTCCCCTTGCCTGGGGAAGGGGCAGGTTTGGGGTGGCTGTGGTGACCCCCCGGCGTGTGTGAGCCAGATCACAGGGAAACTGAGGCAGGGGGGTGGAGGGAGGCAGGACGCGACCCTCTGGCCCCACAACTGCCACGCCATCACCTCTGACTTGACCTGCCCCCCCTTTCCTCCTCCCTGTGAGCTTCCCGGGGGAGCAGGGCTGACCACGGCGCCTTTAGCGAGGCGGCTGAGCTCCCGCGCCTGGGGCTGATCCCCATCCCCACCCCAGCAAGGCAAACACCAGGCGAGGGAATGCTGCAGGTAACGTCCAGCCGAGCTAAAACCAAGCCTTTCCTAAGGGCACCGAGGACACAGAGGGGTCTGAGGCACCCATAGGTGAGCAGCGAACACCCTGGCCCCGCGCGTGCCCACCTACCTTTGCATGTCTTCCTGTCGGGCTGGAGCATGAAGCCCATGGGGCAGCTGCAGTGCACGCCCGTCGCCGCGTCGTGACACTTGCTGTCGCAGCCCCCGTTGTTCACAGCACACGTTTCTGTTCGGAGAGGGGAGAGAGCAAGGTGAGGGACCAGTGTCGAAAAGGCTGGGGGGGTCACGCCACCCAGATGTCCCCACGCTGCAGGCTGGGAGAGGCAGCGGGTGCAAACCTCCCTGTAGAGCCCACGGAAATCGCCCTTCGCAGTAACGGAGCCCCCAGATTAATAAAACACCCCGGATACGGAGCACGAGGGCCAGAGGGGTAAGGCATTAATGCTTGGCGACCCCACAGCATCTTTCGCCTCCGCAGACGACCTGGCACTCCTTGCCTTTCCCATCGCCCTTGCCGCACAGCCGGGTGCTGCTCCCCAGGGATTTTGGAGGTGAAATAAGGGTGCCTGTGATTCACCCCAGGCTGCAGGCAGTGCTAAGGCAGGAAAAAGCACCCAGATTTCCCAGTTCACCGTCCAAACCCCTGTGCAACCCTCCCACTTTCCAACAACCTGCTCTTGTATACTGGGTATCTGCATTTAAGGCAGAGAGGGGAGTGGGACAGCCCTGTCCCCTTGTTAGAGGATGCTTTATTAATTGCAGGCAGGGAGCAGAGCGGCACCCGGCCATCCCGGGGAGGACAGGGTCGGGGACACAGGCAGGGACGTGCAGGCAGAGCCGCTGCCTGTTGCGAAACAGCCGGCAGTCAGGGTGCTGGGAAAAGTGGAGGTGGTTCAACGGAGGCTCTTCGTTCCTGAAACACGTCGGCTTTTCAGCTGACGGAGGGAAAAGCGGCTCTGTGGGATTAATCCCGCCACGCTCAGCCTCCGCGCTGGCACTGGGGCTGCGTGTCCCCCAAAAGCAGGGTCTGGTGGAGCCCGGCTTTGGCAGCTCCAGTGAGGAGGAATTGAAATACCTGGTGACAAAGTCACAGCCCTTGCTGTGTGAAACGCAGCCAGAGCCGGATCTCGCTGGGGGTGCCCAGGCTGCGGCTCCCCGGGATGCAGGTGCGCAGCCCCAGTCCCTGTGGGATGGCGGGGGGGAAGGTCCCGGCCGCCTCGCTGCCACCGCCGCCACCGAGCCACAAAGCCACCCGTCACCCTGTGTCGCCGGTCCCTAACCATCACCCGCCGCTCCGGCACGCCGGCTGGTCCAGTGTCACGGGCTAATTTGGGAGACGCTTCGTATAATTAGAACACACACACAGAGGCAGGCAGCATCAGTGGAAAAAAAATCCAATTTAAAAAAAAATGCTAATTATTTCAGTATTATCAAAATCAGCTGTTGCTGGTAGGACTAGAAGGGACACTAATTTAAATGAAACATTTTCAGCTTGACAGCTTCCCTGTGAGATCAATCCTCAGTTTCGGTCCTAACCACCAGAACAATGGTTTGAAGTGCATTAACTTGTTCACAAAGGATAATAAAATATTCCTTTCAGAAGGCTGGTTGCTTGGATAAATGAGGCATTTGGGCTTCAAGGAACCCAAGATGAAAATGCCTTGAAGAAATTCCTTGGAAAGAGCAAATCCCAGGTTCTCCCACTCTTTGCGAGTGCTGCATGGGGTGGGAATGACTGAACCATCCAACCATTTGCCGCAGGGCGAGGGAGCTGGGATCGCTCTGTGCTCGTCTTGCCGCTGCTATTTTTATGATGTCCCATAATAAGAGAACAAAAGGGACCATTTTATGAAATTAATAGCCAGCACAATTACAAAACCTAACGGCAAGGGAGGGATTTCTGCAGATATTATTCCTCCAGCCAGGTCCTCACACCGCACGCAGCCCGGCCGCACCGGGACCGTCCCCTCCCTGCAGCAGCGGGGCGAAGAACGCAGCACCCATCTCCCCTCCCAGCCCCTCTGCACCTTTGGGAACTGCGGCTGAGATGTAAATCAAGCCCTGCTCGCCATCCCACGCACGATGCGGCCGCTGCCTGGGGCGTGCGTGGGGCGGGAGCCCAGCCAGCACGGCCGGAGCACCACTGCAAACCCCTCTGCAACGAGGGGACCACGTCCCCGGCTTGCAAAAAGCTTGGCAGGGGCTGCCGGGGTACCTGCGAGGCAGCGGAGGTTGGCCGGCGCGGGGCCAGGCGCTGGAGCGGGGCCCCCGGAGAGCAGCATTGTTCGGCGGTGCCGGCAGCCGGGGGCTGCTCCCAGCCTGGCGAGAGCCGGCGTGACTCACCCAACCACACAGGGCTTTGGCGAGGGCCTCCATCGCTCGGGGAGGGAGAAGACAAAGCAGCTTGCACACACACACACATACACTCCTTCCCACCCTCCTCCATCCCAGCTCCGGTCTCGCTTCCCGACCGCTGCAGCATGGAAATCCTTGCACCCTTCACGGTGCCGGCCATCACCAGGGACCGACAGAATCCCTGCACGTGCCCCCGCAGCGCCCTGCCCGCACACGCTCCGGCTTCGCCTCCACCTGCCGGGAAGCGGCAACCGCAGCAGGATTGCGATACCATGGGCCTAAGGAGATAATTGCACGGTAATCGGAGGGATTGCAGCCGGGTTGGCTGGAGCACGGTGACGGCGCGGAGCTGGGGGTCCCCCCTGCTCCCACCCCCGGCTCTGCAGAGCCCCCCCAGAGCCGTGGCCGGTGCTCCCTGCCACCAGTGAGCCGCACACCCACAGCTCCTCCTGAATCTGCCAGGAGTTCGCATGCACCCAGCACGTCCATGAACGAGATTCCCCACCGCAGACGAGTCACCGCGCCTTCAGACCGCCTCGGTTTCCTTGTCGGCAGAGCAGAGGCATCGCCTTACCTTTGTGAAGGGCTTAGAGACCCGGCGGGGGTTGCAAAGAAATCCTTGGGGAAGCGGCCGAGGCGCCCAGCCCGATAACGGGTCGTTGCAGCTCTGCAGTTTGCTGCGGCTCTGGGCTGGGTGCCCCTGAGCACGGTTAGCAGCTTTGCTGGGCCAAACCCTGGGACACCCTGCATGTCCCCCACCCGCAGAGGGGACGCTCCGTGAGCAGGTGGGCTCCGGGAAGGGGTAACTTCAGGAGCGCACAGCCACGGAGATGGGCACAAGCATTCCCCTCCCTGTCACGCAGCCGCCGGCAGCCCAAGCTCCTCTCGGGCTTGCTTGGCGCCAGCGGAGGGGGCATAACCATTGCCGCAGCCCCTGGAAAGCAGATTATCACCCCCTGCACCGGGCTGGATCAACCACAGCAACGCGAGAGCCCCCGCCTCATGCAAGCGCAGCCAGGGGAGGGTTTCTTTCTCCATCCCCCAAAAGCAAAGCCTGCTTGCAGCCCGAGGCCAGGCTTGCTCTGCGGGGTTTAAAAGCAGCAGCAGGGGACGGGGTTAGTGAGGCATGCGGTTAGCGTGACAGCTCAGCCCCCCGAGCCCAGTTATGATCTCGAGATGAGAGACCGTCTACGGTTAGACCCCTTCGTAGAGATAGAGAGAACAAAAATATTTACCATTAGAAAACGTCTCAAGGATAACGTGTTGCTGGAAGTGTCTCTCCCCTGTTTAACATTATAAAAAAGTGATTTAGAAACAATGTCCAGCAAGGAGCTCGGTTGGTGTCACACGTCAATGGGTTCGACTCCTCTGCCTTTCCAGCCCGGTGGAAATTGTCCCTTTGGGTTTTTTCTCCCCCCAACTCCCAAAAAAGCCAAAACTCGAGGTTTGGGTCCATTGTTATTGTCTGAAGCATCCCATGTCCCGCAGCCTCTCCAAAGCCCCTCCGGTTTCACACTCTGCATCACACCGGCCGGCCCCATGCGAGAGGGAAGAAGCGCGTTACGAGGAGCGTTAGTGCAGCCCGTTAGTCTGGGAATTGTGTCCTTGCCCTCGCCGGAGCAAGACCAGTGCGTGCTGGGGCGGGTTGCAAATCCCGAGTGAAGCCATATGGGTGGTGATAAGTGGCCACGGGCTTCGGGAAGGCAACCGCAGCACTTGCACCTCTTGGATTTAGTGGTGAAGCTGGCCAAGCTGACGGTAAACCCAAATTTTGGGTGCACTTGTGCTGCTCAGCCTCACCCATGCATCGGTGCACCCGGGTGCAGGGAGCCCCAGTGAGGCACGGCGCAGCTCCAGGGTGCTGAGCACCCCAGGGAGTGTGCGGGAGCCTGGGGGGGGTACAAATGGCCAAGCAGGGGCTGAGAGCAGCCTGGACAAAGCTGCAGCCCCCAGAATCAGTGCTAAAACACCCAGGGATCACTTTTGGGGATTGCCTCAAAAAAACAGCTTGAGCTTTGCCCTGCAGAGGAAACTGCCCGACACCACCCATGGGTGGTTGGGAGATTTCCCTGCCTCATCCCGGTCATTCTGGGGAGGGGACAAGGCACCCCAGCGCTTCTTTTTGCTCCCATGTGGGGACAGAGCCCTGTGACAGTGCCGGACCAAAGCCAGAGAGCCCCGGGGTGAGCACAGGGCACGTGGAGCCCATCACCCGTGGGACTGAGCGGAGACGAGTGCATCCCCCCTTAAGGAGAAACAACGGCGGGTCCGTGCGGAGCAGGGATGGTGGAAGGGAAAAAGAGGGGAAACGCAGCCCCCAGCTGTGGCTGCGCTGTCCCGGGGGGCTCAGGCTGAGGGCAGGGGTTCAGCAGCCGGGACGCGGGGTGCTGAGGCTCTGCAGGGACCACGTCCTCCTTGTGGAGGTCGATGTGTGCGGAGGAATGTCCACGCCATGCCCACGGCCACCCACCCCGCGCCCTCATGTCCTGCTTTCCCCTTCCCAGAGCCCTCCTACGCCTCGGCCCCTTCACTCTGGTGTCCCCAGCATTCACCTGGGAGTGGGGTCCGGCACAGCCCCCACTGCCAGCTCCACAGAGCTGGGGACCATCAGCGGTGTTGCTGCAAACTGCCTGGGCGCGGGTCAGGAAATCGGCCATAAAACTTGAGCTGGGTTTAGTTTCCTTCTCCATCTAATCGTATTTCCTCCCCATCCACCGCCTCCCACCCCACTGGTGCTCGCCGCAAGTGGGGGAACGGCAACAGCCCCGCTGCACCCCATATATCGGCGGAAGGGAGCTGCAGTGATGCCCCGGCTTGCAAATCTTCCCAGAAAGTCAAAATCTGCATCAATAATGACAGCCTGGTTTGCATTTCCCCACGGCTGCTACACCCTCGGCTGCTGGAGGGTGATTTTATGCACTTTTTTTTATATATGTGAAAAAAAGGTTGCTTTTTGAGCATAAATATAAATATATAAGGTCATCGGCCTCCCCTCCCGGCTTCCCCTCCCCCTCGAGCTTCCAGACATGTTGGGAGCCATTAGGGCTGGCCCCGCTTCGCTCAGAGGCATGTTATTCATTATCTGCATTTTTAAAAGCAGCAATAAAAAGCGGAAAAATGAAAAACACCGGCCGTGGCCTAATGAAACTGTCATTCAAAGGGGCTGAGCGTGCTTCCTGCCGCGTGGTGTGATCTGAAGGGAACCTGGACCAGGGGCCTGTCCCGGCAGCCCATCAAACACACCGCGTACAATTTCAAAGCCCATGGCCCGGGGAGCGAGTTTGCGTTTCCCCTCGCTGGAAACTTTATTCCCCTTGAAATGATGAAATATTTCAGAGGAAATGGGGAAGGGGCGGCGGAGGGAGCACCGGGGAGGGGGGAGGGCTGTTTGCTGAGCCCTGGCTGTAAAACAAGAAAGGGTGGTTATAAATAACCGAGCAGGTACCTCGGCCGTAAATCTGCTGGCCGGGCATCCCCGTGGAGCAGCTGCCGGCTCCCAGCGGCCGGAGCACAATCCCACAGTGTTCCCGTGGCGGGGCTGGGGGCCGGGAATCCCCCGGGGAATGCGGGAGCCGGGCAGGCTCCATTCTGCGGAGAGGGGGCTGCAGACCCACGAAAGGGATGCGAAAGGCACGGCGGTGGGTTTGGGGCTGGTGCTGCTCCTGAAATCCTCCACTGTGGTGTTTAATTTCCCCCAGGAAGGTGGGCGAGGGATACACCGGCTCTGGTGGGAGATGCCTCCCCGGCAGATACGGTGCACGGTGTGGGGATTAAGGGGGGAGATTTTTGGCCAAGGCCATGAGGATGAGCAATTTTGGAAACACCCAGATCCCACCCTCACACCTGCGGTACCCAGGGTCCGAGCGCTGAGACCCTCCAGCAAACGGCCCCCTCTGGAGCATCCCCCGGAACGTGAGATGCTGCGAAGAACTGCTCCCCCACCCCATGTGCCCAGCAGGTCGGGAGGATCATTTCGGAGCCAAACCCCCCCGAGTCCTCACACCAACACAGACACCACACGCACAGGGACCTCCGTCCAGGAGGAACACACCAGCTGACGCACCCCGGGGTCCCAAGGTCCCCATTGGAGGAGCGCTCCCCACCCCGGGCATGGCAATAACCCCACGGCAGCGTGCTTCGTGGGTGGGATGGGGTGCAGCGGCCGCAGGAGCAAACACGAGGACGGCGGGGACGAGGGGCTGCGAGCTCCTGCCAGCAGCCAGGAGGGACTGGAGTTAATTCGGGAAGCAGGCTGGGTGACAGCGGTGACATTAAGGTAGCAGGCAGCCGAGCCCAGGCAGCAGGGCTCAGCCCCGAGCATCCCTTGAACCAGCTGGGAGCAGCCAGGGATTCAGGGGGTTCCTCCGCTGCTCGCCCCAAGGACGGAGCTGTCTTGGGAAAGCGCAGAGGGTTTTCTGTTCGGGCACAGCGGGGACACGGGGAGCCAAAACCTCTCTCTTGCTTTCAATTCCTTTTTCTTTTTTATTTTGCAATAAGAACTCAAATGTCTAGTGCAATTTGTGGACTTAATCACTCCCCGAACGTAACATTTTTTTAAATCAAATCAGCTGTTAAACAGCACAAGCATATGAAACCAGTAAAACTTGTATCTCTGTTTGATGTTTTACAATTTGAAAACACACACAGGAAAAGCACGATTCTGGGGGTGGTTTAGTTGTCAGGTTGTTGGGGCTTTGGGTTTTTTTCTGCAAAACGATTGCTCCTGATCCGAGACCCTGTGGTGTCAAGTCAGAACAAATCGCTGCAGCCAAATCTGTCCCCTCTGTGTCCCTCCCCGAAAGCTGCTGGTGACAGAGACCAGAACGATTTCCAGCATGGGGACACCCTCACCCCTCTCCCTCCAGCAGCGCAGAGGCAGGCAGGGACCCCTGCCCGCACCCTGGCACAACCGACCTGTCCTCACGCATACCCGTGGCCACTTTCGCTCCCCATGGTCGAGCAGCAATGCATCACTGAGCCCCACGGGTACCCACAGCACCCCTCACACACACACCGAGTTTCTCCAATCTCAGCAAAAGGAAACGCCACATCCCCATAGCTTGAAATAAAACCACAAACCCCTTCACCAGGCCAAGAGTAAATTGCCCAGGGAGGAATCTGAGCCCTCCCGCGCCCCGACCCACGTCCCCGCAGCCAGGCGATGGCTCGCACCTACCTATGCACGTCACCCCGTCGGAGTGCAGCAAAAACTTGACGTGGCAGCCGCACTTGGGCCCCTGGTCGGTGTCGTCGCAGGTGTGCTGGCAGCCCCCGTTCCCGTAGTTGCAGGTCACTGCGAGAGGCAGAGCACCGGCCGTCACCCAGGGCCCCAGCCCCTCTCCTCCCCATCCGGCATCCCCAAGTGGGAGCATAAAGCAGGCTTGGAAAAACCTCATCCGTACCCTCAGAGAGATCCCTCCCGCCCGGATAATTTCTAAAGCCCTTTGACTTTCCCTGCGGGATCTTGGCAGATGCAAACTGCTCTGCGGTTTCTCGCGTCTTCCCTTTGCATCTCTGCTCAATGCCACCGGTGGAGCCCGAGCAAAGGGGACCACTGGGCTGCTTGCCCCTGACCCTGGATCTGGTGTTACAGGGGAAGCATGGGACTTTCCCGAGCTCTGGAATGACTCAGGTGCCCCTGGGAATCCCTGCCAGCCCTCCCCGGGGGGCAAGGCGTACTGCTCATTTAGCTTGGAGAGAAAATAGGCTTGTAGGATTAAAACTCCATTCCATCAGCGATTTTACACGTTTGCTGCAGACAGCAAATGAGAAACAAAATAAAAATAATTGCATAAACACATACATATCTATTTAATAACCCTGGCAGTGCCAGCGAGATGCTGGCGGGAGATCAGACAGCCTGAGAGCACCACATTCCCTGGGGAGAGGATTCCTGCACTCCTCCCGTGCCGATTGCACTCTCCCTGCTCATCTCCCCTTGGGAAAGTGAAATGGTGGGACAGGGACAGGGGATGCTGCACCTCTGGGACCCCTTTTAGCTGCCACTTCAGCCTGCCCAGTGCAAGGGCGTGATGTCTCCTGGGGATATGGCAGAAGGGAATGCCATCATCTGCAAGGGCAACCGAGGCAGAGCCAGGCATGCCAGAGGAAAAATGAAGCCAGAGGGCTGCTGGCTCGATAAATCAACTAGCACCAGGGGGGTCGGTGCTTTGCAGCAGGGCCAGGAGGGGTCTGTACTACTGGGAGAAGGTTAGGGGTCCCTGCGAGGCTGTGTCCCCATCCCTGGAATGCTCCTTACGTTTGCAGTCACGCTGGTTCTTGGTGAGCTCGAAGCCAGGGCGGCACTCGCAGGCGATGCCCCCCTTGGGGGTCTCCCGGCAGATGTGGGCACAGCCGTGGTTCTTGTTCATGCAGTTCATTCCTTCTAAAAGAGAGAAGAAAGCAAAGAAAAGCTCCAAAAGCTTGCCAGCACCAGTCTGTGTTGGCAGAGGGATGCCTGGGGTGGGATGGGATGGGGAGATGGGGGCAACGAGGGGAAAGCCTTGCAGGCAAGGAGCTTAGAGGGGACCAGATAACCCCGTGCAGTGCCTTGAAGGGCAGCACCTCCAGGCTCGGGAAGGTGGATGAAGCCACCCTGGAGCTTTGAACCTTTAATTCCCTCCCATTGCCTTGGGTGAGAGCACGCTCCCACGTCTTGGGGCAAGCACTGCCCGCCAGCCCGGCCCAGCACTGACATGAAGGAGCGAGGCAGCTCCTTTTTGGAAGATGAGGAGGACGGGGTGAGCATGCTTGTGATTACAGACCCCCAGGCAAGCAGTCATGGCATTGTTCAGCTGAGCAAGTAAGGGTTTTGGGGGGGGCAGAGCCGACGGTGATGGGGACAGTCCTGGAGTAGCTCTGCCAGGCTGAGCCCTAAGGGCCATCTCCGTAAGCTATGGGATGAATTGACGGCTCAGGGAGGATTCAGGCACTGGCAGCCCCTGGGGAATGCAGGTTTGGGGAGCTGCTGGTTCCCATTACCGGAGCTGCTGTTTCACCCTCGCTGACCCGTCCACAGCCCCTCCTGCCCTGGCCTCTCTCAGGCCACGGGGGCACCCAGCTGAAGACAGCCAGGATCAGCGGCTGCTGAAGAGGGCATTGACAGGAGTCTATGAGACATTTAACAAAGCCCACAGCAAGCTGGGGATGGCCCTCTGGGAGATGCAACCGCCTGCTCAGGGCCTTCTTCTGGCAGACGGAGAGGGTCAGCTCCTTTCCAGCCACCCCGGGGCCAAGCCCACCAAACGGTGAGCAATGCCAGCATCAGGATGGGTGACCGGGCAGAGCTGCAACCCTGTGGGCTACCAAGAGCCCGGGGCAGAAGGGCAAGGGAAGACCCTTATGGAGTCAGGGCACCTCGAGAAGGGTGCTGAGATGCACCAGCCATGCACAGGAAGGGTTAAAAACCACAGGCTGGAGCGTGCGGGTGTCCCAGGCTGCTCCCCATCACCTGCCCGGCAGATCCCACCTGGCTCTGCTCCAGGACGGGGCCATCATCTGTAATTGCAGTGGCAGGAAAGTCCTCTGTAATTAGAGTCTCCTGCCTCCAATGGCAGCAGCCTTCCCGTCCCTGGCCTCCGTGCTGGGGCTGGGAACCCCAAACCTGCGGGGAGCCCCACTCCATCCCCCCTGACACCCTCCAGCCTGCACCAGGGCTGGGATGCTGCTGCGAGCCCCCGCGCTCCACTCAGCCCTGCCCTGGGACCCCCGGGGCACACAGTGGCCCAGTGATGCTGGGGACAGCCAAGCGCTCTCAGCCTCTCCTCGGATTTTCTCTCCTCCTCTTTTTTCCTGCTGCTCTTTACTACCTGGCAGCCCCTCCGCTGCATCCCTGGTGCCACGCAGACACTGAGACCTCCGAAGCTGACCCTGCTCCTGCTCCACTGGAGATGCCACCTTCCAGAGAAGCCAGGTCCCGACCGCTGGCAATCTGAAGAGATCCCCCAGCATGTCCCAGTGGAGATGCAAGCTCCAGCATCCGCATGCCTGGCTGCACTCCAGGCCAGGACGGCCGCACACTGTTTTTCTAAGACTCCCCAGGGCATTCCACTTGGACACGGCATCCTCCTCCACTGCACAATGCCAGGACACATCCCTCTGTGCGTACACCCCGGGAAGGGATGCACCCATGCACCCCCTTTGATCCTTCCTCTCCCTGCAACAACGTCATTTGCTCCTGCCCCAGCACCGTATGAGGACCCTGCTCACCCCTTTTGCTTTTGGTTGCTCTGCTGTCATTGTCTGGCTTAGTGCAACAGGGTTTAAAGGCACCGATACCCAGCAAGCCCCAACCCTTGGCGTCTCCTTACTGGGAGGGACTAGTTGGTGCGAGGGAGAGGGTTGTGCCGCAGGAAGCGGGTCCTGGGATCCATCCCCTGGGTGTCTCAACCCAGCAGCATTTCATCCCCTCTGCATCACGACAGAGAGAGGAAAGCAAGAGGGAGAATGAGAAATGGAGAAAGAACAGAAGGAAAGAAGAAAGCCTCCTTCCAGGGGAGAAGAGAGACAAGGAGCTGGCAAGGACTCCAAAAGGAAGGAAGCAGCCATAATGTTGAGGTTTAGCTTGCTAATACTGAATGCTTCTGCCTTGGCAGTGCCCGAGAGCCAGGAGTAAAGTCTTTACAGGCTTTAACGTCGGACCCCAAATTGTCTGCAGCTCTCCGCTTTTTCCAGGCTCACAGCCCGGGGAGCAGCTGCAGCCCTCCCACCTCTCATCCTCAGCAGCCACTCCTGAGCCTGAGCTCGGGGACCATGCAGCAGCAACAAGATCAATCTCGGGGTGCAGCAGCAATGCAGACCTCCTCAGGCCAACAACAATCTGCAGCCGTTCAGCTCAAAAAATCAGCTCAAAACCCAGCACCTGCATCCCTGTCCTCAGTAGGGGCCACCCACTGCGTCACCAGGAAGAAGGAACAGCCAGCGCGTCCCTCCCAGACACACAGGGGACGGCGACATGGGAGATGCCACCACAGCCGCTGAGCTGTCCTAGGCTGGCGAGATTCCCTGGGGAGCTGGAGGGACCAACACAGCTGGGAAGGGGGAAGGAGGAAAGCAAAAACACTCAGCCAGCTTTGCCAAGCAAGCAGAGATAAAAATCAGCAGAGACGCAAAAAATCTCTCATTTCCTCCTATTTTGGCTAAGAGATCGCTCCAGACGGCAGCAATTTAGTGCTGACATGGAGACGAAGGACTCAGTGCTGCGCAGGACCTGGCAGGAGAAGATGAGTCTCACAGGGTGGCGTGAGGATCTCCGGGTACCTTTTATTTAATGAAATGCTCTGGATGGAGGATTAACATCCTCCGTTTGGTATTACTGTGCTTGACGAAGGGGCCTGCGAGGGTTTTGTTACAGAGATGTTTATCAGCCCCACAGCATCCTCTCCCATTGTGCTTATAATAAATTTGCTTTTAAAATTGCAGCACAGAGTAGGGTTATGAACCAGCACCAGCACCCAAAGCCAGGCACCGTGCAGGGGCGGCCGGGGTTGACGGGGGACAGCTCTGCCCGATAAATGCAGGGGACGGAGGGTGCCCCGGGGTGGGGAGATGCCACGCACTAACCTTCGGGGCGCTGGATGCAGGTGTGCTGGTTGTCGCTGAGGAAGAAGCCCTCCCGGCAGAAGCACTCGTAGCTGCCCATCATGTTGACGCAGGTCTGCTGGCAGCCGCCGTTGCCCTCCGAGCACTCGTCCAGGTCTGCAAAGGGAAGGCGGCAGGGGGTGAGCATGGCACCACGGCACGCCGAGGGGATGGGGAACCGGGTGTGACAGATATGCTGTGGAGCAAATAATTTCTGCTTTACACCTCTGATGTCCCAGCTACAAAAAAATGGAGATGCCCTAGGGCTGCAGCAGAGGAAGGCAAAGCACATCCAGGGGTGGGTCTCAGAGGCCACACAGCTTCCCCAGCCCATGGGCAAAAAAGGTCTCACTGTCCAGATGGGAATGCCAAATGATAGAGAAAGGGATTTTCCTTGTCCTGGCATCCTCAAAGCACCCAGGACGCTCAGCCATGACGCTGGCTGCAGCCGCCCCCGGCTCCCAGCCCCTCTGAGCCCATCGCCGGCTGGGGATGCCTGCACTTCATTAGAGGGAGCTGGGAAACCTTAGCCCAGAGCGGGGATAATTACTTGTAAGGAGACTCAGATCCCCAGCAGCTCTGCTGCCCTGTGCCTGTTTCGGTTTAACAATCCAAGCCTGGAAGGGGCTCGAGATGTGCACCCCTGGCAGAAGCGATGCCCTCACCCTGCGCTGCTCCTGCTTCATCCCTGCAGATCCTCGTTTAATGAAGAGCAACAGCCCGTTGCTCTCTCCAGAGGGTTTTGGGGACAGTGGTCCAAGCGGAACTCGCCGGTGCCCCGAGGTGCCAGAGCAACCGGGACGCCGGGCCTGGGCAGAGAGGCAAACCTCTGCCGTGGTCCCGGGGCTGTGCATCGGCATCGGGCGGGGGGGCGAGGGGCCCCGTGCCAAAGAAAACCTCCTGTGAACTCGAGCGTTGCAAAGCTGGCGGCTGAGGGGAAAGCTGAGCCCCGCCAACATCGGCTGCCGGAAACGCCGGAATAGCGGCTCGGTGACGGCACGCGCCGCGGGGCTCCCAGCCCCCCCAGCACCGCCCTGCTCCCCGAGTGGCACGGCACGGGCCAAAACCCCTTGATTCTGGGCAAAGGGATGGATGCCTGAGCAGCGCGGGTGCCTTGCAGACCCNGGGGGATGCTGCAACCCCGGGGGATGCTCAGAAATCAAAGCAAGGGCTGCAGCTCCAGCTGGAAACTGTCACAGGAGCAGAGCCCAGGAGCACCCCACAAACCTGCTCCCTTGGAACGGAGGTGCTGAAAACATCATCTCCCACCCGGGGCAGGCCAGGGCTGACAGCCAGGCTGCAGCCAAGCACAAAAGCGGCGGCTTCTGTGATGGCAGGAGGCTTGCAGCGTCCTCCGAGGCTCTTCCCAGCCCAGCTATGTCCTGCAGATGCCAATAACTCTCCTCAAATCCCCCTGCTTATAACAAGGGCTTAATGTCTTGCGACTTCTCCTTCAAGCTCCGCACAAAAATGAGGAGGCAGCCGTTCAAACCCGATGGCTGAAACGAGACTCCACCACTCTAATACCTGTTTTATTAAATGCAACNGAGATGGGCAGAAGCCAGCAGGGCCCATGTCAGGACCGGGGCTCGAATTCCTGTCCTGGTTCAAAAGGTCGCCCAGGGTGGGCAATGGGGGGCCGGTGAGCTCTGGTGGGCATGCACCCTGACCCACCTCCAGCTCGGCGCCTGCAAAGCCTGAGGATGACCTTCTGCTTTGCTCTGCTTCTCCTTCTTTTGGCAAAGAGGGGATGATTGCAGGCTAGGCAAAACACAGTCAGGATGGGGAGGAAGAAGGATTGGAAAAACCCACTGGGGTTCATCCCTGCTGTCCCCCAAGAGTGGCTGCTGAGCAAACCCAGCCGGAGTGCGGAGGGTCTTGATGTCCTCATCTGTAAATTGGGCTCCAAGGAATAAACCTGCACCATCCCTATGGCAAAGCAACGCAGCCAAGATGCTGGAATGAGCGGAGGAAAGCGTCAAGGGGGGAGCTGGGGGTCCCCCCTCACCCGGCTGCTCCCCAGACACCTCCATCCCCTCCTACCCGACTCTGTAAACACATGACGTCTGCAGCTCGCTGAGCCCGGCTTCCCTTTCTTCTCCTCGGGCTCATCCTCCCCCGGGAGAGGAAGGCAGAGCCGCCCGCCCGCGCCTCCTCCCAGCTGTGTAAATCTCCCCCCTCCCCGAGGAGGCTGCAAAGATCCCTGTGATGGTGGTTAATGCAAAGCGTATGTGGCCATAATCCCTTCCCCCTCCTCCTCCTCCCAGTGATGAGCTCATTAATGACCCCTCTGCAGACACTAATTAGAAAATAGCATTAGCTCCAGGCGGGGGGAAGGCGGGCGGCCCCGTGCCCTGGCGATCCCACCCGTGGGTGCCGCGGGAGGAAGCGGGTGCTGGGGCGCGGGCAGCCTGGCCAGCCTCGGGGCTCTGCCGGGAGCTTCGGCTTCGCCGCGGCCGGATGGAGTTTGGGGCGGTGGGAAGTGTTGGGGAGGATGCACGGCCGCTCCGTAGGCAGATGCCGCATTTGTCTTGGCTCAGGGATTATTTACCCAGTCCCTTCGCTGGTTCTCATCCCCACCGTATTTGCTATTAACTCATCTATTTTGGCAGGTGCAGGGCTGACCTCAAGCACGAGCAGAGCGAGCGGCAGGGCTCGGGTGAGCCCCGCCGGCTGGTCCTGCCTTCGGCAGCGGAGCAGAGCTGCCAGCGCGGCCGCTCGCCACACCAGCACGCGGCTGTGGGGAGGCTGCTACTCAGTCCCAGCATCCCCAAACCCAGCCCACCCAGTCTTGCCTTACCCCAGTGTCCCCCAGTCCACGGATGGACCCATGGAGCAAGTTTTCCTCCCAGCATGGGACATCCTGCCCTGGCAGCACTCCCATGCAATGGGGAGCAAACCTGTCCCCGGTGAGCCAACATGACACAGGACATGTCTGCAGCCGGCTTGCTGCCCTGGGAGTGCCACCACGGTCCCCTGGCTCTGCAACGGGTCTGGGGGGGTCACAGCTCAGGAGATACCTGGCAAGAAAAGCTGGTGGGCTGGTCCCAAGGTGGCTGAGCTGCCGAGCGGCTGCGACACGCCGGCATCCCACCACGGTGTGTGCCAGGGGTCCGTCCCTCACCTAAGCAGTTGTGGCCGTCGTGGGCCAGGCGGAAGCCGTCGTAGCAGGTACAGCGGTAGTTGCCAGGGATGTTGACACACTCGTGGACACAGCCTGCGTTGTCTTCCCGCTCGCACTCGTCGACGTCTGTGGAGAGAGGAGGGCAGGAGAGCTGCGGGGCTGTGCTGGCTGAGGACAGCCAACTCGCTGCACGGGTGCTGCTGCCCCACCTCCAGTGTGTTTGCGACCTGGCTGATATTGCGCCCTGGGGTCTCTGATGTCCCTGCTTATTCTAGCAGGTCCCCAGCTCCATTATCACCTACAGCACCCCTCCACACTCTGCAAAAACATCTCCCAGCCTCCCCAGTCTAGACCCTGGACTTCCAGCTAACCTGCTGTCTTACAGTGCTGGGAATCACACGGGACTTCCCGACAGCGGTGGGCAGAGCAGCCCATCTCCACAGCAAAGCCCTGCTGTGCCTGGAGCGCGCTTTAATGCCTCTGCTATTTGTACTCAGCCCACCCCGGCCCTGGACCCGCTCGCAGCAGAGCTGGGAATTTTTCCCCTGCTCTATTCTTGCTTTCCTGCTGCTGCTCCTCCAAGGAGCCCATTTTATTTCCACGCCCCACTCAGCTGCCTATACCTATACCTATACCTACATATCTACCTACGTCTATATCTATATCTACTTCTATACCTACATCTATATAATCTATAATTATATGTCTTTTTTTTAAGCTTCTCATGTTTTAGCTGCTAACCCAGTTCTGCAGCCTCTGGGTCAGAAATCCCGCAGTTAAAAAAGCCCAGCTTTGTACAGAACAAGCCCCAGGTGACCCTCCTGGGCCCGGGCAGTCCCAGCCTTGCAAATGCAGCTCTTGGCAGAGCAGGGGAGGGAGTGCAACGGCTGCCACTGCTGCCGGCAGGGACAGTCACACTCCTCTCCATGCCTGTGCATTGCAATGTCAACAGGCCAGGAGTTTGGGGCAGAAAAGAGGAATAAAAGGTTTGCAACGGGCTGGGGTAAACAAGCAGCCTTTTAGCAAGGACAGGGGACATCGCTGACGAGCCAGCGCCTGCTTCGGACCTGCCGGGTCTGCCACTGGTCGGAAGGGCTGCGGCTGCGGTGGCAGTGGTGTGTCCCTACCTTTGCAGTGCTTCCCATCGCCGGTGTAGCCGGACTTGCAGATGCACTTGTAGGACTTGGGGGTGTTCTGGCAGATGGCGTCGATGTGGCAGCTGTCGGTGCCCTCCACGCACTCGTCGACATCTGCAGGGGAGAGGCAGGGGGAGCGATGGGGGGAGCCGGGGGAGCTCTCCCTGTCTCCCCACTGGAGCCATCGTCTGAGGCGAGGAAACCAAGCAGCCCTCCAGCTTCTCAACCAGCCCACGAACGGCAAAGGCTCAAGGGAGCAATGCTGCTGCTCTGCTCCTTAGTGGCTTCACCGCACCCAGCCCTGACGCAGTGGGTGATGGTCTCAGGGTGGGTGCTGGAGCGGCACGTGCTCCCAACCAGCACTGCCTGTGTCCCCGCACTCGTACAAGCCACCCTGCGAGTTCCCAACCCTTTGGCATGTCTGATGATAGGAAACACCGCTCAGGCGCCCGTAGCCCAGGCTGGAGCCAGCCCAGGCAGAGGTGAAAGTCTCTGTCTCCAATTAGCCATTTCCTGAGCCGACCAGTCACCCAAATAATCGTCATCGCTTTCTATTCTTAGGCGCGGAGGAATGTGCATGAATTAGCAGGGACCGCATTAAATAAACCTGGGAGCCGGGAGCGGGAAGCAGGAGGGAGAACTGGGAAAAACATCAAGGCTTCCTCGGGGACACAGCCAAAATTCACGTCCCACTGATCCCCCTTTGCCCCTGAACCCACTTCTCTGGGATGCAGCACTGCGGTATCTGGGACATCGCGTCCAGAACAACGCGTGCCGGTGATGGCCTCCAGCGGTGATGCCCAAAGGTTTGCCATGGCAGGAGGCCATGGGAG
>Ga0065711_1006410_pt1 | contig 23600 bp, 12 predicted proteins | sample Hoacrofraction12_FD_59098 | JGI IMG/M metagenome (GOLD analysis project Ga0065711, IMG submission 59098) | Hoatzin crop microbial communities from Cojedes, Venezuela - Epithelial fraction 12 v2 (version 2) | ecosystem: Host-associated > Birds > Digestive system > Esophagus > Crop | place...
CCTCCCTGGGCAGCCTGTTCCAGTGTTCCGTCACCCTCAGAGGGAAGATGTTCTTCCTCACGTTAAGCTGGAACTTCCTATGCTTCAGTTTGTTCAGCACAGAAGGAGGTCTGTGCACTGGATCCATTATGTGGATTTCTTTGGAGGTCTCAAGATTATCTTTGAGCAAAAGAATTTCTCACAGAAGTGCAGTGGTTTGACCTGGAGCTAGGCTACCAGTTTGATCAAAAGCACAACTGAACCAGGTACCAGAGCAGCAGGTGGAAAGACTGACACAAAACTTTTCAGTGAATTCTGTATTCTAACCTATTACAGAAAGAATTACAATAGGTGCTGAGTTAAGTCAACTTGTTTGTAGAGAAAATAAGAAAAAGGGAAAAATAGCTCAAGATCAGTCACCCCTTTGGCAAATTCAGTTTAACCTCAATTTATGGAAAACCTGGAAAAGCATGAAGTGCTCCCACACCTTCAAGCTTTGCGCCCCACAGACCTGTGGGTCTGCCAAGGTCTGGCACTTTGCCTGGACTAATAAACTCTCTGACAGGCGGGAGCACAGGGGATCTGTGTGCCGAGATACCCTTGTGGCTCACGTCTGGCAGAGCTTAATGATTCAGGTTCAGCATCGTGTGAGAGCAGCTGCACTGCTGCTGGACCTGGTCCCAGAGCTGGCTCAAAGTTTCTCAGCAGCATAATGACTCAGTCTTGCAGTGGTGGCTGAGCAATTTTGGAGCAGGTAAAGGAGAATGGGGGAGGGAAGGGGGATTTGGAAGAGTTATTAGGGTTTCCATGGAGGGGCTACAAAATTTTGCATTATGATTTTGCTGAGGGAACGGACTGGTTGGAGAGCTAGCAGATTTGGGGGTTTACATGAAGCTTTCTCCTTCTGCTCTTTTCTCTTTCGGCCTCTACATCTAGGACCCCCTTTCAGTTTTGTTTCATGAGTGTGGGATCTCCTCCTCTGTAGTCCATCTTCTGCAAGGATCATGGACCGTCTCTTCTTTCCTCTGATGCAGTCACCTGCTCCAGAGGCCCACCCTACAGAGGCAACCACTTCTCTTCTGGGGTGGGAAGAAGGCCAGGAAGGACACTAAAGTGAAGCAAGTCTTGTTTTTCAAGCCATTGCTGAGGGCCTGCAAAAGCCCGGGGAGCCCTGTCGGGCCACAGACCCCACTGATCCTGCCCCCGACCCATGAGTGGATGTCCTGGTTCAGGCTCAGCCTGTCCCTGTCCCCACAGAGGTGCCCCATGCCTGAGGCTGGGACTGTCCCTACTGCCCTCAGCTGCCCTGCTGCTGGCTGGTGTGGTGGGACGGGAGTAACCAAGCTGCGCTCACTTCCCGCTTGGGCTGCTTGTTCTTATGCCTCCATAACTGCAAGGTAACTCAAGATTATATGCTTTGCATTAATTAAAAATGTTTTTTAAATGCCAGCAAAATCCATTTTAAAACATTTTCCTAAATCAAGCTGGAAAATTCATGGAGTCGTCTTAGATTCAGGATTATTTCAGATTTCGGTAGCTATAATATTTATCATGTTTCTAACGACTCATGAAATCAGCCTTTGTTGCCTTACATTTTTTCTTGTGTCATATTTTATTTCTCTTTTAGTTTCCACAGCAGTTTGTGTCTTTTTTCCATATTTTGCTTTCTATGCAAAACTTCTTTCCCTCCCATAATCTTAATGTGTTTCTGTTCACCTAGTTTTCATTGAGTGTGTGTATGTGTGTTCCTTTTTCTGCAAATATTTTTAATTTGTGTTTTTGAACAGTTTTCTCTGGTTATATCTTTTTTTTTTCCTCTCACTAATAAGTTAGGAAAAGAAATAAGGGTGGGGAACAACTCCTGCAGCAAAAATGGTTTCAGTACTTGATGAAAAAGTTGCAAAGTAATTAGCGTTGTTCCAAAATTTTGTTAAGCAAAGTTCAGAGTCCTTGTAGCTGTAGAGCATGGTGAAGAGAACTCAGCCCTTTGAGAAAGGTGAGCACAAGGTCAATGGGCCATGGAAATCCCTCTCTGACTTAAAAAAAACAGAGTTTGAGATGAACAGTCACTTCATCTGTAAGTATTATATTAGTTTCTCTTTTTTTACGTCTTTTGCTTATGTTGCTGTCTCTTTCGTTTCTTCTCACTTTCTTCCATTTCCTATTTCTGTTGCTGTTTGCTCTTTTGTTCCACCTGCTGTCTTTCTCCACCTTGCTCTCCTGGCTGTTCAGTGCTAAAGGCCCACATGATACATGCTACAAGCACAAAGGAGCATTGATTTTGTTATTAGTCACTAAGGTACAAATAGATTCCAGTCCTCACAAAGACAGTTTTCACACGTCCAACTCACTGGGGGATGATGCTGCGAGTATTTGAAATAATGAAGTTTTTGGTCCAGTTGCTCTGTGAATTGAGCTGCATAATTACATTTATTTTATTTTCTGGTCCAGTTTTTCTGTGTGTGTCTGTGTGTGTGTCTGTGTTAATTTTACCAATCTGGTTTTGTTTCAGGTGCCTCCAAGTACTGTTTTCACTAATAGTGTTATTACGTTTAAGTTCTTTCCCCATATTTCACGAAAACTACCAGCCAAAAGATCAAAAGCTTTTCTGTGCAAAACAGATTGTTTAAACAGCTGAAATACTTTTTACATGTGTCTGTGTCTACTGCAGATTTCTATGAAGTACTAAGAATCACACATTTAGGCATCTGCCATCTTCGAAGTGATTTCTGAGTAATGGATGTGAAGAAGTCAGCTCTTCAGATGGCAACTTTCCATAACTGTATTCAATTTTGGGAGTGCTGTTATTTGATATATTCTGCTTCTTTTTTTTCTGGTAAATTATATTTCAAATTTCATTTTCATTGTGTTTCTTCTTATACCATTTCAGTTATCTATCCCAAGGGGGAAACCATGACAAGTACTTTTGAAATAATAATAACGACACAGAAACTACATTTGTATTCTTTTAAAGTTGGGATTTATATCCTCTCTCACAAATCATGGAAATTCATAACAATAGGCTCATCAGAGTTCAAGACAAATGGAAAAACATTTCATTGATTTCAGAAGGTTTTGAATCGGGACATCTACTCTGTTCTCTGGGGTATCGATGAAGCATTTGTGCTTTAAAACATTTCTATAAATTTTTTGTCTTGCATTTGTCTTTTCATTTCTTTCTGAATTTTTGGCTTCAGAAGGTTCTGCAGATGAACTGTGCATGGAGAAGTCCACTTCAGCAATTTCACATTTACTACCTTTTGTTTTTTCACTGATTGCCTACTTAGTTATGTATAATGTAAATTAATGTCTATATTCTTTTTTATTTGTAGATGACTGGCATTTTCTTATGATGCCTTGTAGTTAGTTTTCTCTTTGAAACAGACAACTCCAACATTTTCAAATTCTCTTTCTATGAGATCTTTCTTCATGTTCTTCCTCACTTCAAGCTCTTAATTCTATCTAATTTTGCAGTACCTTTATTGAGATAGAGTTCATAGTACCAACTGTATTTGCAGAGGAGCACAAAGTCCTGATATAAATAATGGCATCATTCTATGGCAACACTTCTCACCGTCCATCCTTTTTGTACCCTCTTACCTCTTGTTTGCTTTTTTTGACCTTATCTTGGTATGAAGTGACTTGGGTATCCAGGGCAATGTCTGGGTCCCTCTCTTTAAATAAAACTGTCAATTTAGAACCCAGTAGTCTTTAGGGAATTATTTTTAAATCTGTCTACCCACGGATGGTGGGCTTTCTTCCAAAATTCCTAGACTGTTCTTTTATTTACTGCTTATTTACTGCTTAAGAGGCTTCATAATAGTTTTAATGTTTCTCACAACAACTAGTCAATAAACCTCCTGAGCTGGTGGGAAGAACTTACTCCAGAGAGAGGAAAAATGTTTTATTCTCTGTAGGTTAAGAAGTTTTCTAACAGCACTATGTATGAGTGTGGTAGTGCTGTACTCGGCTCTCATTCAGTGTATTGTTCTCTCAGATGTTAAAATAAAGGTTGTTTTAGGTCAGCAATAGCTCATTTGCAAAATAAAACATCCAGGTTACTGCTTTCCTGTGTAGTTGTTAATTACAAATTATGATTTAAAAAAAAAAGTTTGCTTGCAGTGGGGGGAGGGGAAGAGGAAAAGACCTGGATTTGCAGGTCTTCATGTGTGCACATATATCTCTAATTAAAACAGATGAAGTCTTTTAAAGAACAGATTTAAAGTCTTTTAAAATTTTTTTTCCCAGAATATGGGGGAAACAAATTCTGTCCAGCTGAAAGCACAGTAAATAAATTGCATTCGTGGAAGGAATTTCTATTCCCAGTGCTTAGTATTGGAGTAACACACCAATTCCCTCTCTTAAGGCAGGAATTTTGTCATTAACATTTTTTTGGGGGGAAAAGAACAAGTTCCTTTGTCATGTATCTATTTGCTTACTCAGTTCCTCTAATGATTAACAACCCTCCTCAGTTCTAATGGTAAGACTTTTCCTGATACCAGTGGTGTTTGACGATGCCTGTCGAATTGTTCAACATTACTGTACATTTGCTGAAGGCAAAGTGAGAGTAGATTGTCCAATCTTTCCAACAGCGTGGGATTGATCTAGGCTGATGAAGAGTTGCACTTGCTGGTTTTAGGGGGCAAATTCTGATCTCCGCAAAATCAGTTTAAATTTTCCCCAAAAGCAGGTCAGCTATTTCAGATTTACACCACTGTAGCAGAGCAGATTTTGGCTGCAGGTCTGACTTTGGCTGACCTGCTGTAATGTAATTAGTTACTGAAATTCTAAAAATAAGAACAGATGCTTTACCACTTCTTTAACCAACAGCTTTCTGTAAGAACAAAATAATTTGAGATGTTTCTCTTACCTGGCAGAAAAAAATCCGTAGCATTTTAGCCTGGATCCGCTATTAGTGACTGATGGGTCAGCTTCATTTAAAGCCTAGGATTGCTTAGCTTCTTATAACTTGGCCATAGGTTTTGGGGGACATCTGCAAATCGTTGAATGAATCAGAACAGTACAAATTCACAACAGTTCTACTCTCTTGAGCTGCGTTTGATATTTCCTGTTTTTAAGGTTTCCTTGGTATCTGACACATAGGCTGCTAAACACCAGCTGCTCCCAGTGACTCAGATCTGCAGACCTTTGATCAATTTATCTTGTCATGATTAACCAATTTCTTTACTGGAGGGAGGCTGTTACCATTTTTTGTGAGTATAAATATTGAGCAAACATCCTCTGTATTTCTGTGCAGTATAAACCCTAGTCTTTGGTGTCTCCTGTACTGTAACTGCAGGTCCCTTTCTGCCCATTAGCCCAAATCCTATCAAGGACGCTTGGCAAAGTTTTATTCTGAATTTAAGGTATTGTCAATAATGGATTGGAACTGGAGCCCTGTGACTGAACTAGGCTACTTTTTTTCTTTTTTGAGTACCCTTTTTCTTCTAACATTTCATTTAAATGTTTTAATTTATTCTCTGGAAAGAACAACAAAAGGGAAAAGATAAAAATGAAACAGTTATGCCGTGGTGAATTCAACCTGAAGATTCAAACTTGGAGACCCCTGTACAATTCCAGTACTGATTTCCTTCAGAAGCTTTTGCAAACCTCAGGGATCTGTGGATCATGGGCAAGAAAGAGCAGCCCTGCGGAGAAGGACTTGGTGGTGCTGGTGGATGAAAAGCTGGACATGAGCTGACAGTGTGTGCTTGCAGCCCAGAAGGCCATCTGTATCCTGGGCTGCATCAAAAGCCGTGTGGCCAGCAGATCGAGGGAGGGGATTCTGCCCCTCTGCTCCGCTCTGGTGAGATCCCACCTGGAGTCCTGCATCCAGCTCTGGAGCCCCCAGCACAGGAAAGACACGGACCTGTTGGAGCGGGTCCAGAGGAGGCCACAAAAAGGACCAGAGAGCTGGAACACCTCTGCTGTGAGGAAAGGCTGAGAGAGTTGGGGCTGTTCATCCTGGAGAAGAGAAGGCTCCAGGGAGACCTTACTGTGGCCTTTCAGTACTTAAAGGAAGCTTAGAAGAAAGATGGGAACAGGCTTTTTAGCAGGGCCTGTTGCAACAGGACAAGGGGTAATGGTTTTAAACTAAGAGAGGGTAGATTTAGACTGGATATAAGGAAGGAATTTTTTACATTGAGGGCGGTGAAAGACTGGCACAGGCTGCCTAGAGAGGTGGTAGCTGCCCCATCCCTGGAAACATTCAAGGCCAGGTTGGATGGGGCTCTGAGCAACCTGATCTAGTGGAAGATGTCCCTGCTCATTGCAGGGGGGGTGGGTTAGATGACCTCTGAAGGTCCCTTCCAATCCGAACTATTCTATGATTCCATGAAGAAACACTTCCATGGAGCATAATATGTATGAGACAGGTAGACTATGATTGCTGCTTTATGGAGAAAGATATTTCCATATGTCTATACGCATATTTAGTCTATCTGTTAATCATTTTCTTTGACACCAGGTAAATTCCCAGAGACTCCTGAAATTCAAAGTGGTCACAGGTACTAGAGGAAATAATATGCATCTTCCAGGCCTACACACATGTTCATTTCAGATGTTTGGATAATCCCAGACATGATTAAGAGGGGCATAAGGGGGTGGAATCATTCTTTTTCTCTGGCATCGATAGTTATCCAGCATTCACACTTGATTGAGGTAAAGGGAGCCAATTAACCCTGGGATATTTTTAAGTCCCCTAACACGAGTGCAGACTGCTGCATGTTTTCCTGGCTGTGTGTATCTGTCCAGTGTCTCTGTCTTTCTAGGTCATCCTGTGAACTCTTTTATTTTAAACTTTTAATTGAGTGTGATAATGTAATTATTCAATGATCACATTATTAACAAAAAACCCCTAATCTTTTCTTAAAAACAGCAATGCACTGGTCCCCACATCACTCCAAATACCAAAATCAAAAGCATGACCATTTTATACAGTTCTATGTTGAAACTTTTTTTTTTAATTTTGCAAGTTTTCACAGCCGTTCTGCTTTTTTTGTTTGTTTGTTTTTTATTTTAGTAGTGCTACTCCCAAGAGTTGGCATTAACCCAAAATGCAAAGTTTTCAAAAAGTTAAGAAAACACAGGATTATGCTGAAAATCCATTCTACAGAAGATGCTATTGAATGACTGTGATGTGTGAGCTGCACCAAAGCTTTCAAAGTGCACGGGTCATATCTGGGACACTTGCTTGATCCATGATGCATGTCATAATTATAGACTAAGCTTTTATTCCATCGGGAGTTCAGCTCCCAGGTAACAGACTCGGCTCCTGATGTGACAGAAGAATCCTATGTTCCTTCCCTGTCTTTCTCCCAGGACTGGGTCGCTGCAGTTCCACTCATTAAGACCGTCCTATGTGGGTTTGACACCAGAAGTCCTCTGCTTAGAAGCCTATGATCTAGTCTGTTAATGTGTTATCTGTTCACAACAAACTATTATTTATGCATCTATAGATATCTGCAGAAAAAGAAGGCAAAATCAACTGATTCTTACTAAAACTTAGTTTTCATTGTAAAGGCTGGTGAATTCTACTTAGCTCGTTTATGGTCCCCTCTGTCTAACCAATATTATCTCAGTGGTTGTTAGCTTTTTCCTTTCTTTTTCCTCTGGACCTTTTTATTTACCTAGTTTATTTTATTAGGGCATTGTCTTAGGACTGAGACATACAGATGGTATATGGAGAGAGTATTTCCCAATAAATATTCTTCCTGCTGTTCTTAAGTATTGTTGTGTTGCTAACTGAACATATGATCCCTCAGCCATCCATGGCTTTGTCTCCTGTTTTCTTCTCATAGTGACACTTTCTGATATAGTTCCATGTAGGCAAACAGGTCAGTAATAAGGGATCATTAGAACAGTCATTATAAGCTAGTGGAGAGATTTCCTTTATTGCTCAGTTCTCCCCTTTCCTGTCTTCCCTTGCTCTTCCTGCAGAGAAAAGAACAGCAGGGTTGGTTCTTTAGGGAATTCCTGGATCTTCATCCCTAGTTAGGGTATCTGCTGCTGTCTTCATATGACTTTTGTCATGGGAAAACATTTCTCTAGGTTTAACAGAACCTTTCTCAGAACTTCTGTCAGGTCTTACAAAAGCTTTGCCACTCAGTGGGGCCCTCTTACTACATCTAGTTTATTATTCTTGCATGTTTTGCTGTGGGGTGCATGCAGTCAAAGAGATAACATACTGGTACACAGTTTTTTATAATACCTGGATATATTACTAAAAGACAGGGCTTTTTTTTCATTTCTAGGTTACCGTAGATTTTTTTCCCCCATTCCATTGTTGGGATAATCCGCTTCTGTTGCTTTATCATTCTTCATCCATTAAATCAGCCCTACAGTTGAACACTTCTTCAGTATCAGGCTTATCCTTTTCCCAAGACTGGCTAAAATTATTAGTCGTATCAATATATGCCAAGACAAATCCCCCCATCCCTTTCAAAAGGCGGGCAGTCCAGATGTTGAAAAGTAGCTGAAGAATCCTTGTATTCCAAGTATAAAACCAGGAAACTGGGAAGAGCTACACGTGTTCTGAAAGCCATAGCAGTCTGCCTAGAGTGCCCAACAACCTTTCTGACTGTAATTTCTAGTCCCTGCCCAACACAGCACTCTGCTCACGCTAATCCGCTCAGAGGCTGATGACCCCAGCCACACGGGCACCCGCTGCTTTGGTGCTGCCCACCAACTCTTTTATTGTGAACTGACCTCCAAATCCACCATCTCTAAATTCTCGGCTAATTAGCAGGTAATCTGTCAATTCTTGTTTAGCACACAGGGTCCTGTTTGCAGCCAGTGAGAACTGACGGCAGGGCTGCTGTGCAGCTTGATATTCTTGCTTGCTTTTCTTTGGTTTTTTTTACATTTTTAAAAAAATCGTGCTTTGCATCCTTATATTCTGGGAAAAGACACTCTGAGTCGAATACATGAGTCTGAGCGGATGTGAAGCATCTTTACTTGCTTCATTTTGCTTGAAAAAGCGATTTTTCAAGAGATGGCCATGTTTTGTGAAGTCCTCTCCTCCTTTCAGGAATGTTTCCTGTGCTTCTCATAGTAAAAGGTCTGTCAGTTGTTTCTTCAGTTTCATGGAGAAGGGAGCAGTATTCAGCTCTTTCTAAAACTGTTATTGCAAAATGTATGTGCCATTCCATAACAAAACAATTTCTGATGAAATACTGTCTGCTTACCTTGGCAGCAATATTAGATGCAATAGAGAGGTGATCTTGGACTTTTTTTTTTTTTTTTACTATCTATGCCATAACCAAGAATTTTTAAATGAAAGGATGGGGAATATCTCTGAAAGCTGCTTATGACTGACTTGCTGCTTTCTGTCAATGGTTGTATGACACCGTCTACTCGTCATCCTTTTGTATTTGATATTCAGGTTGTTAGATCCAAATCAGATAACTTCTAGCACAAATTCCCAATGAAACAATATCCTTGATGGTTTACTCTTGGGAGTGCTACACTACACTGCATCCTTCATGGGAGAAAAGGCAGCACAACACAAATTTCTTACGGTTGGTAGAGATCAAACATACTACTTTGTATGATATCAGACATACTGCTTTCTTAAGTTTATTTGGCTTCTAAGGTCATTGGCACTAAAAATGTAAATCAGACTTGCCCTGATACTAGGACTTATCCGTAGTCAGATACCAAAAGGCCATAAAGCAGACTCCCACGAGAGCAGCACGTTCACAGAAAAATGAGGCAGCCACGTGTGTGAATATTTCACCAGGTGTATTAGGCATCTATTGATTTTTTTTCACACATTAGCTTATTAAAAAAAAAACCCAAAACTTCTAATTTTTGACTATTGGCCTTGACAGGTGACCCTGCTTCAGCAGGAGGGTTGGACTAGACGACCCACAGAGGTCCCTTCCAACCCTGAACATTCTGTGATTCTGTGATAGTCTTATTTTTTAAAGCATCGCAAAAGCTTGACCTCTAAGAACTGAATATCCAGGCTTTTTGTACTTCACTTTCTGGGTCATATTAATTCACTTTAGATTTTGTTACACTATAATAGTCTTCAGGAATTTCTCTAAAATTAGACCTGCAAGAAATATTTGATGTGAAATTGCTTAGATTTGAATACGTAAAGTGTCTGCAGATCAGCACATTTTGGACAACGTTCTGCAATATCTCTGAAAAAGGCTGTCAGAGCTGGGCATGAATATCATTTTGCATTGTCTGGAAGTCTGGAAATGTTTATAAGTAGATTATATGGATGCATTTGACTTTGAGTGTTTGGGCAAGGAGTGGACAAGTGAAAAAAATCTCAAGCCTCAAACTGTATGTTATCCATTTCTAGTCTAGCCTGCTCTCAGAAATGGTGGCTGAGGATTTTTTGGTTTATTTTCTCCATGGAAATAGTGTCCTGGATTTTTGTGGTCTAATCAACAAAAATAAGGAAACAGCTGCTTTTGTTTTTCTAGGTGGTAGGGACTACAATATTTCTAAGAGTTTTTCAAAGAAGTGTGTAGGATCTATCTATTACCTAGATGTCAGTCATCCTGCATTAGAAAAATCAAGAGACGACTGCTTTGCTTTCTACTGTAATGTGTCTACCGATGAAGGTCAATGATGGCGAGGGAGGGACAGAATTGGGCTGCTCTTGACACAAGTGAGTTAGAATGGATAGATAAACTGGATCTATTGCCTCGTTCGAGGACTTTCAGCACTAGGCATTGCTGATGGGGATCGGCGAGAATAAGGAAACCTTGGGAATAAGGCACAATATTCCAGTCTGAGACTTTGGAGACACATGTAAATATTTAGATTCTTCTCCAAAATAACATTTGAGCCCTTTGGACTTCCATCTTATTCATACACGTAGCTGAGCATAAGTGAAGCTGTTCTTCTGCAAAAGGCTCAGCATGTTTTTAAGGCCAAATACTTCTTGCACTGTGAAGAAGTGGAACACGGAAGCAACACATTTTGGGATTCAGGGCAGAGGAAACTACAGACAGCATTATTAAAACAAAAAAGACTTACGTAAAATCTGCCTTCCCTCCTGCTTCTACTCCCTGGGTCTTCTCAAAGGAGCACATGACTTGTGTGAATGGACAAGTCACGCACTGAGTAATGTCTTGGCTCCATATTTACAAGAGAGGTAATGGATGCTGGCAGGGGAGCGCCCTGGGAGATCTGTCCCATCTGCTAAGATCTGCTACGGACTCTGTTGGAGATAGCTCAGTATATTATCTTTCTATGAATCATCATTGCTCCTCTAATGCTCTGTGCAGAATTCAGTTCAGCATAGCTGGTAATGCTTTGGGTACACGCTAGGTAAGAAAGCTATTTTCTACAGTTCCTGCTCTGTGCTGCTGTCTTACGTGTTTTTAAATTCACTCTTACATTATACTGCTCATCTGAGAGCTGCTGCTATGTTACCTTCTAGACAGCACTCATAGCAGCAGAGCAAGTTTGTAGCAGTTTAAGAAAAGGACCTGCACTGTAATATGTTTTCTTTCTTTTTGTTCTAGTTTTACTTGTTTCTGAGCAAATAGAGTCATTCTGAGTGACTTTTTCCCAAGTTTGAACATACCAGGGGTGAATTTGGCCTGAAGACAGAATGTAATATAATGGACAGAATGTGAATTATTAACTTGGAGTTTAATGAAATCTGAATGACCAGTGGAGTTTCTCCAAACACACTTTTTAAATATAAAAAGTGAGTTCTTGCTCTCTTTAATCAGATTATTGGCTAAGGTTCAGGAATCATTTGGCAAAATTATGTAGCTTATTCAAGCTAGGTTTACATAATAGTTCATAATGGAGGAAAACCTTGTATTGTGATCAACCTTCAAAATCACCACCAGCTTTCAAAATTCCAAACTAAAGTATAAAGAACCACAGAAACGGATATAGCAATGCCCAGAGAAATACCTTTATTCCCAAATAGCTCGACTGTAATAAGAAGAGCCTGTTGCTTTAAAGAAAAGATTTTGACCTTCAGAAGACTATGATTTTAACAAGCAACATTCATCCTGTTTTGCCTTTGTATAATTTAGTTCTTTTCCTAAGAAAGTTAAGTTTTTGATAGATAAATATTAATATATATTGATTTACAAGTGTGCTTTTATGCTGTATCTAATATTTATTTTTGCTAAAGAGCAGAATGCTTTATTTTCATATATAAGTGAAAATAGAACTTGCCTTTTAAAATGTAAGGAAATTCTGTAAATATTATTATGTTATAAAACAGTAAATAATATCTCTTATTTATTGGAATACTTGTTCTTATTCACTGTTGGGTAGAAATGCCTTTGGACAGAAAGAGAAATTCAAGTAACAGTGCAGAAAAAAATCTTTCTGAAAACAATCTGATCTGCCAAAAAAAAAAAAAAAAAGTATGTGGAATGTACTGGATGCACAGGAAAAATATGATTCATTTAAAACTGATTTCTTTTAAAGACATTTTAGCAGTAAATGGTCATCTTATTATTTCTGGTCATTCAGTCCTTCAGAATTTTAGAACTAGCACAACCAAGCCCCTCAGACTTTTTCTTCGTAGCTTGGAAAAGGAAAACAAATTTTCCTACTATTCAAATCCAAATCAGTTTCTCGGTGTGAATGAACTCATTATTGACTTGGCAAAACTGAATAAATAGCAATGAGGAGGATGTTCTCTCTGGAGCTGTGAAAGAGCCTATATCGGTCGTGAGTTTATCCCTTAACATATTCTGTTTCCACAGGGTAAGGAAAAGACTCCTCCAATTCAGTACCTCGTATCTGTTGAAAAAAACTTTCAGCAGCAAATATGTATTCCTTTATTATGATTACTTTTAAAATAATTTTTTAAATCTGAATTTAAAAGAGATAAGTAGGTGACCATAATTTCAAAGTAAACAGTTAAAATGTTAAAAGGAAAGCACTATATAAAAACCAGATTTGTATGGCAGAAGCTTGTTTGCTATTTTTTCCAAAACTTTTGTGGCCTTTGATAATAAGCAAGTGCTCAGAAATCGTGCTGATGGGCTTGTGTCCACCAGCTACCTGGAAACTCACTAAAACTCGCAGACTGTCCTTGACAGTCCTGACCCTGACTCTAGAAATGGGCAGGTAGAGGCGCCTTCACCATTTTTGTATTAAAAGGAATTAATTACCAGCTCGTGCATTAGGTGTCACTGCTGCCTAATTGCTTGGGATGAAACTTCTTGCATAATGAGCTAAGGTACCGCGTGGTGCGATAGACAGAGAGATGCTTTGGGTGAGCTGTGGACAGACCTTGTCCTTTTCTCCTTTTGTCAAAGCTCCTCTGTGCAGCTCTTCCTCAACTGGGGCTTATTTATGTTGGACCAGCCATTTTCTTCAGTTAACAGCCTTGGGCTAGGAGTATCCAAAGTGCGATGCTGAAAAAAGCTTTTGGAGAGACAGAAAGCCTCTTCACCATGGGCTCTGAGGTCTGGGCAGAGCTGCACGACTCACCTGAGGTTTTATGCAAGAGGGAAAGCATCCCAACGAGTCAAAAGTTCCTACACTCTGCCGAGGAGGCTTATGTTTTGCAAGCAAATAAATCACACTAACTCACATAACACAAATAACTGATTAGAAGATCATTCAGTTCCAAAGAAAAATGGACATTTAAGGCCATTGGGTCAGGCTGCAAAAAGGGATGGCTACGTATAGGAGTAGTATATTATTGGAGGGTAAATATATATGTGCAGAGCAGAGCAGGAAGTTTGTCTGGGTTTGTCCATGAAGTATTAAAGCATTCCTAGGCGTTTTCATTGCAGCATGTGGTAGTCTCATAACTCATGGGTTTGAAGCTGTTTAAGGTCATACCCTCGTACTTGTTTGAGAGTGAAAGTCAGAATCCAGGCTGCAGTTTGGGCTGTAACTCTTTCACCCGATAATGCAGATAAAAGCTACTCTCCTTAGTGCCGAAAGCATATCCCTACCTCCCCATAGTTCCTCCAGAGTTGTATTTTCCTGACCTCATTCTGTTTCTTTGATTACATGTATATCCGTGGGGTGATTAAGTCTGTGCAATCTTCTGCGTTTCTACGTAGCTCTTCAGCGGAGATGGCTTTGAGAAATCTTCCTCCCAGCATGCTGCTGATTAACCAGCGGCTTTCGCCTAGGTTCAGGTGGGCTTCTGAAGGTTACTCAGTAATTAATGCAGATGAGGAAGACCAGCCTAAAATGAGCATGTCTGCTAGAAAATCTTTAAGAAGTTGGTGGCAGAGGTGGCTTTGATATGTACCGGTTCAGTGCAGGGGACTAAGAAACAACCTATGGAATGTGTGCTCAAAACCAAAATATTTTAAAAATTTATTTCTTTATTCCAGCTAAATCAAAGGACACAGAATATTTTGGCCTGGTAAAGTATGGTTAAAGCATACAAAATTACAAGAATAGTATCTTCCTTGATCTTTCAATACTAAAAATACCAAATCCTAAAGGCAAAAGAGATTTGCCAGGGTTTTAGGTAAGATATGAACACCTTCCCACAAAATGAGGTAGGCAAATATCCCTCAGAAAGGTTAAAGTCACCAACAAACTGTAAAAGTTTTACCCCTTGGCTGAGGCGTGTTTTGTATCCCATATAGACACAGCCCATTGGTGTGGGGTCCCAGAGGAGCTGTGCCAGCTTGGTTTCAGTTGGACAAGCTGATGTGACAGCGATAGCGGCAATGGTCTATTTTTACAGTTTGGAAGAGTCGTTGGTGCTTTGCTGTGCTTGGGGCACGCATCCAAATGTTCTAGGTGTGAAAATGCCCAACCTTTCCACCATACCAGTGTCTTCCGCTCACTTGTTTTTCGATGCCTCTTATTATTTCCATGGTGGTCTATCGGCCCTGTCCATCCCAACCTATGGCTCTGGTTACACTTTGGCTTTCCTTCAGGCTGCGGCTGCCAAAATCATCTCCACCCCCCCCCAGAAAAGGGTTTGTGTCCAGCCAGATCAAGTCCCTGGTCCTCGTGGACTCAGGGATGTTAGCTCTGGTGCAGACTGGGCATGGCTAATAGGGGTGGTCTCTGGGTGCAGGGTTGGTTTCTGCCATGGCCTGAGAGAAGTGTAACAGCATGAGTTTTGTCCTTGGGAGCTGAGTGGCAGAGGAGGCGTCAGGAACACCCAGCAGCTGTGCCCAGTGCATGGCCATCAAGGGCAGGGACAGCCCCCAGGGCCTCCTGGGCACAGGGACTGCCTCGGGGCCAGCAGCCCAGAGGCCTTCCTCCAAGGGATGCCGGGTGGAGGGGCGCCAGGTGGGGATGTGCATGGGGACCCCCGTCACCCCCATGTCACAGTGCCATCGCCCGGCAGCGCAGCAGTCGCAATGCCCCAGGGCACCCTCCCGTGTCCTGCTGCCAGTCTGCCCGGCTTTGCCACCGGGACAGAGCTGGCCTGGGGGCAGCCCGAAGACATACGAGAGGAACTGCTTGAGGAGGTGGTGGAATTACTTGGAGAGGACTGAGGGAGGAAGACTGAGGCTGGACAAGGCTGCTGGAGGTTCTTCACTGCAATTCCAGCTCCTGGTGGGGCTACATTCAAAGCTCATCTGATGGATGGAAATCGTGCTTCAGCTTTTAGGGAACAGATGCAAGCTCCTCAGGAGATAAGAACCACCAAGACCTGGAGGTGCCTGAGGCTATCAGGCTTTTTCAACTGGATAGCAGCAGCGAGACCAAGGGAATGCGTTCTTGGCACTTGAGGAGCACTGCAGAGCTGACCATCCTCATCCCCTGAGGAGCCAGTGGCAGCAGCCGTAAGAAATGGGATGCAGAGACATCCCAGCGCCCTCCCCAAGTGCTTTGGAGCACCCACTGATGTCCTGCCATAGATGGGAAGGATTCTTGCTGCCAAGGTCGATCAGGCCATGGGCATTTTTCTGCCTTTGGAAGCCCCTGAGGTGGCTCCAGGTTGAGGGAGGAAAGGGGATGGGCAGTGCTAGCGTCTCCGGGGAGGCGTGACCAGCCTGTGGGACCAGGAGGCAGGTCTTGCTCACATGCTCAGGGAGTAGCCGATCGCCAGTGCTGGGGTCAGGAAGGAATTTTCCCCCGGGGCAGACTGGCACTGGTCCCCGGGGGTTTTTTGCCTTCCTCTGCCATGCTGAGCACGGCCCCTTGCCAGGGCTCCTTTGGGCCATTTTGGCCAGGTGCCCGCTGCTCCAGCTCCACGAAGGTGGCCCTGGTGCCCTGCACCCGGCGGGAGGAAGCTTTCTGGGCTCTCAGGGTGGGCCCAAGGGTGGCCCCGGGGGTTGCTGCTTGTCCTCTGCAACACTGAGTGCAGCCCCTTGCCAGGGCTCCTCTGGGCCATTTTGGCCCAGTTCGTGCCCGTGGCTCTTGCACCACCAAGGCACCGCTTGTGCCCTGGCTCCCCGGGCTCTCTTTGCCACTGCAGGTCGGCAGCGGGAGCGAGCTCTGCTCTTCCTTGACTTCTCACACGTTGCTGGCCAAGAAGCACGGCGGAGGAATTCTCTTAAGCCAGAAAGTATGATTGTCATCAATAGGTGGAATACTTTTGAAAATACCCCACGCTACAACACACCTCTTCTTCTTTTGCGTGTGATCAGTATCGATCCTCATTCTTCAGATTCTCACTCTTCAACAAGCAGAATCTGCTTGGCCTGATTTCCTGCTGCTGCTGCCTTCTGTAGCTCCGGGACTTTCCTTTGCCGGACTGCAAGGGCCAAACTGAAGCTAAACATCAGTCTGTTCCTGGCTACACATGCACGTTGTGTTAATGCTTGTCAGCGTTGGCTCTGAAACAGATTCAGAAAAAATAAGACAAAATAAAATAAATAAATTAAAATTAAAATTAAAATAAAATAATATAAAATAAAGTAAAATAGATTAAACTAAACTCAAATAAAATAAAAATTAAATAAAATAAATAAAATAAAAAATAAAAATAATTAAAGTAAAATAAAATTAAATCAAGTAAAATAAAAAATATAAAATAAAAATTAAAAATTAAAATAAAATAAAACCAAAATGAAACAGACCAAAACTAACTGAAGCAAAATGAAATGAAATGAAATAAAATCCTGTTTCCACTTGTAAGCTTTACGATTTGTGTCCTTGAAAGTGTTATTTGAGCTGAAAAAACCCTGGCGTTTCAGCCTCTTCGGTATTCAATTCATTGTGAGTGCAGGGAATAGACTAGACTAGACTAGACTAGACTAGACTATTCCTGCAGTGCAGGTCCCAGGCCCACCCAGGACACAGCGGCAGAGACAGACACATCTACAACATGGGTCAGGCAGGGGCTGAAGGCCCCGGGCTGAGCTGAGACACCATGACCTCTGGGCCCTTGGCAGGAGGTGGTGGGGGTGGGGGTCCCAGGGGAGGCCGCTCCCAGCCATGGAGGGCTCTGAGCACCCCCAGGTCCCTGACAGAAGTAGACCTGCACTGCTCCTACACCCTCATTTAGACATTGATGGTTGGCCACTTTAGAGATGGAGTATTGGGCCAGCTGGACCTTGGGTCTGATGGTACTGTCCCCTCACAGCACCCTTCTGCACAAGTTGTCCAACTGTGAGATGAGCAGGTAGATGGTGCACTGGGTGAGGAACTGGCTGAAGGGCAGGGCTCAAAGGGTTGTAGTGAATGGGGCTACATCTGGCTAGTGACCGGTCACCAGCGGTGCTCCTCAGGGCTCAATTCGAGGGCCAGTTCTGCTCAATATTTTTATCGACAATCTGGATGCAGGGTTTGAATGCGCCATTAGCAAGTTTGCTGCTGATAATAAATGACAGGTGGTGTTGACTCTTTCGAGGGATGAGAGGCCTTGCAAAGTGACCTAGATAGAATGGAGCATTGGGCAATCATCAATGGCATGAAATTTAATATGAAAAAAAATGTGGGATTCCAGGACGGAGTGATGCCAGGCACAAGTACAAATTGGGAGAGGAGTGGCTGGAAAGCAGCCCTGTGGGAAGGGGTCTGGGGGTGCTGGTGGACAGCAGGCTCCACAGGAGTCAGCAGGGTGCCCTAGCAACCCAGAGGGCAAACCCCATCTGGAGTGCATCAAACACAGCACAACCAGTCGGTCAAAAGAGGGGATTGTCCCCCTGTATTCAGCGTTGGTGGGGCCTCACCTTGAATACTGTGTGCAGTTCTGGGCACCACCACTTAAGAAGGATGTGAACGTCCTTGAACGTGTACAGAGGAGGGCAACAAAGCTGGTGGATGGGCTAGAAGGCATGTCATGTGAGGAGCAGCTGAGGACACCAGGCTTGTCTAGTTTGGAGAAAAGGAGGTTCAGGGGTGACCTCATTGCTCTCTGCAGCTTCCTGAGGAGGGGACGTGGAGAGGGAGGTGCTGAGCTCTTCTCCCTGTGTTCCAGTGACCGGATGCGTGGCAGTGGTTCAAAGCTGCACCAGGGGAGGTTCAGACTGGACATTAAGAAGCATTTCTTTACTGAGAGGGTGGTCAAAACTGGAACAGGTCTGGACAGGTGGTCAATGCCTCAAGCCTGTCAGTGTTTAAGAGGCATTTGGACAACGCGCTTAATAACATGCTTCAACTTTTGGCCAGCCCTGAAGTGGTCAGGCACTTGGGCTTGATGATCATTGTAGGTCTCTTCCAACTGACCTACTCTATATCTAATGCTGTACATCTCATCTGATTAAGATGTCTACTTTCAGATGAGAGGAACTGTGCCTTAAAAGCACTTCTTTACTCCCAGTGAAATTTAGGGCCCTTTAAACTCACATATAAGAGCTGATCAGAGGAATCCCATACTTGGTAATTTGAATCACTGTTTTAACAATTATGTAAGTAGTAAGCTTCTATTTTTAAAATAGTGATGCTTAAACTTGTTTTGCTTTTTTTTTTCCTTACTGCTTTTCCTATAAAAGTTTCATTTTCATTGTTTAGAAAAGCAATTAAAACAAATGAACACTTCATGCTCAATTTGGTGCTTTTTTTTTTTAGCCAAAAAAGACACACTACATCTAGAAATACTTATTTAAGCAATGAAATAGTTTAATGTTTATCCAGATTCTCAGTGTTTACATTTCCTCATCTTAAGAAACGGCAAATGAAGCATTTCTTATTTACTGAACTGTAATTTTTACTGGAAATTTTATCAAGCTGCATAAGCTCGAAACTGTACCTTGACTGTTAATGGTCAAAAGATAACATTATTAATTTTAGTCATTTACTTGTCAGAAAGTACAGAGTAAATAAGATAACTTATGAAATCATTGTGTTGCCTGTGAAATCAACAAAGCTAATGACTCTACGAAAGAAGCAGTCACTGCAGTTGATGATATCACAGGTGTGGTGTCCGGGAGTCGCGTAAGGTAACCTCTGTCCTCGGAAGCATTTCTGAAAGGGCCCGGCCAGCGTAGAGCCCAGCTGCTTTCACCGTAATCGACGATAGGTGAAGTCAATGGCAATCACACGCTCTGAAACCTTTGTGTCGTCTTGTGCTTTTGAAAAGTGGGTGCCTTTTCTCCAAGATCTGATCCTGATGAAGGATATTCTCTGTTCAGTGATTTCAACAGGGAAATCCATTTTATTGTCTCTTTTTTTTTTTTCAACTATCTCTCACATTTCTCAGCAGTGCAAACGAAGTAAAGATTCTTCCTGCTCATGTGAGCTAACTTAAATGCTCAGGGCAAATTCAGGCAAACTTTTTTTTTAAATGTACAACAGAGTCTGAGAGTGCTTTCAGTCAGGAGAAATGTAAATATCAGAACTTGCTCAATTGCAAAGACTGAAAATAATGTAAATATTTAATGTAGTGCATGACTTTGCAACATATTTATAAGGTGAGCTGACCTCAGAAGTTTCCTTAACTACATATAACTAAAGAATAGCACCTTTTATCTCATTGGAGTTTAAGGAGAGCTCATTGATTCAGAATATTTTTAAAGTGTACGTAAACAGTTTTTGGGTATTAAATCTTGGCCTTAATGTAGGGTGTTATAAAATCAAATGTAACTTTAAGCAGGCCTATTTTTTTTTAATAAAAATATGTTTAAGTAGGATAAAATACTAGCTGCTATAAAACAGCAAATGTTATCCATCCTGTTAGAATTATTGAAAAATGCATCAGTTTCCTAGGTTATTTTGGCTGACGTAAATTAAAATTTATCTGTCTGGCTGAGGCTGGTGGTGCCGATAGCCTGTGTCCTTCCGTCCAAGGGGCTAAAGGTCTGGTAGTTAGACGATGATTTTGGTGTGGGTGTTTTAAGTGTGGAGATTGACAGAGTTTAAGTCCTTAGACAGAGAGGCCATTTGTTGCCTGGCCAGGGAAACAAGAAAGTGTTGTGGGAGCTGATAGACTGGCCATGAAAAGCAGAGGCTGTTTCCTTGACTCCCAGGGGGATCAGAATCCCATCTTCTTGGCAGGGAGTAGTTGACCAGGTTGGAAACCAACCCACATCTTCATCTGAAGAACAAGGAAGTGCTTTGTGAGAGTCTTGGTGGCTTGTGGAAGCAGGTAGGTGCAGAGCCTACCTGTGCGTCATTTCTGTGATTGTGGCTTGCCTCTTCTGCCTATGCCCTCTTCCACCCAAACTCATCCTCACCACCTTCTCCCCCCTCCTTCATCTGCAGGGAGCAGCCTAGGCAGCGGGTGATGCAGCAGCATCAGCCTGGGGATCTCCAAGATCCATGTGAAGCAGGGAGGAGAGGTACATAGAGTGGAGAGGAGGATGTGTGGGACATGGAGAAATCTATCACCAGCTCATACATCCTTTATACAGCTGAAGCAGCATCGGTAACGCCAAACACAGCTCAGTCATGCTTGTCCCCATGAAGCTCTATCCACCTTTCACACTGCTAATGCAACACCAAGTGAGTAAATGGCCAAAAGGAAGTGACGGACTCAAACCTGAGTTGTTCACCAACCTCCCAGTCTCCTCTTGAGCTCAGTGTCAGTTGGGGCCTTCGCCGTGGGGGCCATATTTCCTCAGGAAAGGCCAAGAAGATTGGTATGTCTAGAGAAAATACTGCTTTTCTTTGCAGACATTTCTCTGTAAGAGAAAGGTGTTTCAAAGAAAAGTTAAAACTCAGCATATTAAGCCTGCCTCAAATGGATGTGTCACTTTTATTGGAATTCTAATTAAATGTAGACTCATAAAAAAGTACACCTTCCCAATTTAAATATGGCTGGCTCTCTTGTCTATACGATTCCAAAACTTATGGCGACAGATTAATGACTAGGCTGAAAGTCTGTCGTAACCTGGTAGGATAAAGCTAATCCAAATCGACTATATGCCATGATTTTATGACACAAAGCTATTGAAAAGTACAAGAATAATTAAGTGGAAATATAATAGAGGAAGCATTTTCTGAGCTCTGGCACTGTGGCAGAGCCTGCCATCTGATATGGTTGGTTAGAATAGCAGGTCTAGAGTAGTAACACATTTTATGCTACTTTTTAAAGAAACTGTGGCTCAAGTAGTCCATCATTGAAATTCATTCTGAAAAAACACGTGACAGCTTTGGCAGTTATAAAACAGAGGTGCCTTGTTTAACTGGGTGACACTAATTATAGGCAAGAGCTCTATAAACACACTCCTTTGTTCTCTGGAAGCTGGACAACATATAATAAAACTCTGGTGTAACAAAACTGTCATCTATAAATAAATAGAAAATAACTGCACTTGTTTAATTGAACACAGATAAGAAAATAAGTCAGGGCCACTTAAGCTTATTTTTGAGGCTTTGTTTTTTCTTTCAACAATGCTATTGAAATGGTCTTTGGAGTACCTCCATCTATGGCATTCTGTGGCATAACTTATATACAGGATCAGCTGTGCACTGATCCGAGCTAGTCAGCTTTATAAACTCAACGTAGCAATGTTGGTCCATATCTCTGCTTTAGACTGGATACAGGTATGGTACAGATGCTTGGGCTAATGATGACCAAAATCAGAGGCAGCATAGTCATGTCAGCGTTCTGTTCTGCATTAATGCATCCTAGTAAGAGGCTGAACTCACAGCTTACATGTGGTTTCAGGACAGAGCTAGGATCCTCGCATAGGTTCTGTACTCCTCTGTGCAGACATGCCAGCTTGGTTAATGCCAGCTGGATTTGCCTGCCGTGTGCCTTTCCATTGCACGGGGAAGACGCATGCTAAGTGATCACAGAATCATAGAATCATAAAATCATTTAGCTTGGAAAAGACCTCTAAGATCATCAAGTCCAACCGTCAACCCGTCTTGGAAGTCAGAGTGGCCAAGTATAGCTGTCTATTGCTAGAGAGAGACCGGACTTTAAGGAACAGATTAGTTAATTGCAAGTATTATATAAACTACAGGTGAGATTCATCTCTACTATCCCACATGTCTGAAACCTACAGGAAGCCCACCTATGCTACTTCTCCAGACCTCTCTGTCGTTGGTGTCGGGAGCGGTGCCCTTCCAGAGGATGAATTACCACACAAGTAGCAGACACCTACACTGTGTTGCACTGGTATTGTGGAACAGTTTTGTAGTTACTTGAAAATGCCTCAAGGATTGTAGGTACAACAAGCTTTGTCATTACTTTACCCACCATTTACAACATCAGGCCTTAATGTACTTCAGATACTTTAGTACAAATAGTATTTAAAGCACTGCCATACTGAGTATGAATGTAGAACCAAAGAAGCAATCTAAACTGTGTGGTATATTTCAGATACTTTAGTACAAATAATATTGGTACTGCCATACTGTGTATGAGTGTAGAACCGAAGAAACAATCTAAACTGCATAATATATTTCAGATACTTCAGTACAAATAATATTTTAAGTACTGCCATACTGAGCACGGGTGTAGAACCAAAGAGACGATCCAGACTGTAGAGGTGTTCTGGTTTGTGATTAGGAAGATGCGTTGCGTACAGAGGACTGCGTTTGGGACAGGTGAGAGAAACACAGGCGGCGGCGGTGGTGGATGAGGGTCCCTCGGCAGGTGCTGAGGCACTGCGGTGCTGAGCACAGCACGAGCGCTCGCGGAGCAGGCCGGGCTTTGCCCGTGAGGCCAATGTTTCGTCACCCAGATGCGGAGTGAGGGAACTGGGATGCTGCTCCTGTTCAGCCTCGAAAGCCTGAGCTTAAACCCCTTCTTACCGCTTCTAAGCAGGGCTTATCCCAAGGCCCTGTGGAGCACCCCCTCCCCACCTCCGAGGCGCCCCTCATTTTGCTGCCTTTTGGAAACCCCCCAGCTGCTCTTCGAGGGGTCACGGGCAGTGGGCTCCTTCCTCCTCCTCACGCAGCGGCTTTCACCAGCGTGAAGAAAGGCAGCTGTGGGCTACCTTTACGGGATCTTTGCGGCATACCTCAGCGGCAGGGTTACCCAGGGCGGTTTCCACCCGTCCTTTGATCCCCAAACCCATCCTATAGGCCAAGTTTTCACGATCTGGGGCAACGCACTGTAACTGCTCTCCCGTCACCAGCAGGAACTCCGGTGCCCCGGATCCTTTCACGAGTCGCCTTGGCGCCGGCCGTGAACCCAGCGAGGGCACCACCGTGCTGCTGTCCGCAGCGACCTGCCTTCCCCCGGCTGCACCCACCTGCCCCCCACCACACCCGCACCGGGCTCGGGTCCCCCCGCTCTGCCGTGAGGAGCCCAGCCCGGCGGAGGCGGTGCCGGGCGGCGGCGGGTCCGGTGCCCTCTAGAGGGAGCCCTCGGCCGCGGAATGGCGCGGCAGGCCGGGCGCGGGCCGGCC